>Ga0209753_1000195_pt1 | contig 24115 bp, 20 predicted proteins | sample METZYME_3_550m_FD_187550 | JGI IMG/M metagenome (GOLD analysis project Ga0209753, IMG submission 187550) | Marine microbial communities from oxygen minimum zone in mesopelagic equatorial Pacific - METZYME_3_550m (SPAdes) (version 2) | ecosystem: Environmental > Aquatic > Marine > Oceanic... | reverse complement strand
TCTAAGTAACTGATATTTAATGGTGCTCCCACCGCGACTCGAACGCGGAGCTAGGGATTAGGAATCCCCTATTTTATCCAGTTAAACTATGGGAGCCGAGGGCAAATTGAACCTATGAATTGTCAGAGGTGAATTCATCATACAGATTATTGAACTCATAATATACAAATCAAGTCAACTTCTTTTCCTGTCTTCATTTTAACTGCGGAAATCTGTTTGAAATTGTAGGGAATTAATGTATGAAAGTGACCGAAGATAATATTTAGTTATAAATAACTGATAATGTTAGATAAACATAAAAGTATTGCCAAAGATATTATTGATCTGGCACATCAATACGGTGCTGACAAGGCATCTGTTTCCCTTGCAAACTCAACTTCTTTTCAGGTAGATGTTCGAGAAAAAAAAATAGAATCCCTTCAAGAATCTGTCTCGTCCGGTGTGCACCTTACAATCTCAATCAAAAAACGCCGGTCAACTGTATCCTCAAATGATTTACGTTTAGAAACTTTAGCTCCTTTAATTCGTTCAACAATAGATACTCTTCCTTACATGGGTGAAGATGAATTTTACAGTCTGCCAGACCCAAAGTTGCAGGGACGGGCACCAGGCAACCTGGAATTTCTAGATCCTGATTTTGACAACATAACTTCTGAAGAAAAAATTAAATTTTCATTTGATTTGGAACAGTTGACCTTCAATTCAGATAAGAGGCTGAGGACAGAGCAAACATTTTATTCAGACAGTATCTCTCACATTGTGCATGCAGACTCAAATGGTTTTCTGGAAGGAGAGACAAAAACTTTATTTAGTCTTGGTGTTTCAATGGTTGCAGATGATGTGCAATCAGCTTCTACTGACAACGGAGACACCAAAAATACAGGACGGAAACAAACAGACGGCTGGTATAGCGCAACAAGATTTCACAAAAATTTGACACCAGCTAAAGAAATAGTGGATAAAGCCTGCCATCGAACCTTGCGAAAACTGGGTGCAGTAAAACCTGCAAGCCAGGAAGTTCCTGTCATTTTCAGTTCAGAAATGGCACAAAGTTTTTTTGGAAAAATCGCATCCGCCCTCATGGGAGAAAACCTTTTTCGCAAGCAATCCTTTTTACTGAACCGTCTGAATGAATCAATTGCAGATTCTAAAATCAACTTGATTGATAATCCTCTTCTACCGGGCAAATTGGGCAGTCGTCATTTCGACAGTGAAGGGGTTGAAGCAAAACCTTTAGTGTTGATCGAAAATGGTGTTTTAAAAAACTATATGCTTTCAACATATTCCGCCAATAAACTTGGAATGACTTCCAGCGGTCATTCGGGCGGTATTTCCAATTTGATTCTTGAACTTGGGGAGTATCCCGAAGAGGAATTGATTACGAGTGTGAAAAACGGCTTATATTTAACCTACATGTCCGGTCAGGGTGCAAATATTGTCACAGGGGATTTTTCTCGTGGGGCACAAGGGATATGGATTCGTGACGGGAAACTAGCCGAATCAGTAAATGAGTTTACAATTGCCGGAACATTTCCTGAAATGCTGAATAATTTAAATATGATAGGGAATGAAGTAGATGAACGAAGCTCCATTCTCACTCCAGCATTCAAAATTGATAAAATGGTTGTGAGCGGTACCTGAAAAATTCAGGAAGAGTGCAGCAGTTCACGAACAGTTGAAGCAGAATGTTCCATAAGTGCAGTACGAAACTGATTGCCGTAAATACCCTGTTGGCGTAATTCTTTAGCTGTCAATTTTAATCCTTCCAGATATTCCAACACTGCGAATTCTGATACATTCTGATTTAGCAGTTGTTCTGTTCCTTCATACATTGCAACAATCATTGTCTGATGTTGCTCATCTCCTAAGAAAGAGCGCATTGTTGTGATTCCTTTTTCAAAATTGTGTCGAAAACTGCGAATATTCTGAAATGAAAGTCCCTGAATGTCAGCTTCAGAAAATGACTGTTTGCTGCCTGATCGCTGATTTTTCAGATGAAAAGTGAAATCTGTGTTGTTTACATTCATTGTTCAGGTTTGAATTCTATTGAATATTAGCTGAATATGTTTGAATAAGGTACAATGCAAACTCCATGAAAACTTAATTTATTTGCAAAAGGCGAGTTGGTTAAACCAAACAAAATTCTAATAATTCGTTTCAGTGCATTGGGCGACTTGGTATTGACTACACCAATTTTCAGAGAGCTGAAACGTGTTTTTCCGGATGCTGAAATCACTTTGTTAACCTCTTCCGGAACTGGTTCAGTTTTGAACAATAACCCTCACATAGATCATTTCATTTGGCATAAAAGAAAAGAATCTTACAGTGAACTGAATTACTTGATAAAAAAATTGCACAAAAAAAAATTTGACCTTGTTTATGATGCTCACCGCTCACTGAGAAGTATATGGATTGTATGGAATTTAACCAGATTCGGGTTCCATAAAACTCCTAAAGTTTGGTTGATCAAAAAACGGAGCTTGCAAAGAAGTATACTGATTAATTTCAAACTTAATTTTCTAAAAAAGACTCCCTCCCAGCGTCAGCACCTGCTTCTCCCCTTGCAGAATCAGACTAGTCTGGTACTGAATAATCACACAGAGTTGTTTCCAGATCAAAACACTGTCATGCAAATAAAAAATTTTCTTAATAAAAACAATCTTCTGCAAAAAAAGTATATTGCCATTGGCGCATCTGCTTCATACCCCCTGAAACGCTGGCCATTGAAATATTTCCAGGAATTAATTTCAAAATTAATCAAGCAGGATTGTCCTGTTGTGTTGGTAGGAGGTGCAAATGAACCAGAAAATACAAAGCTGGAACATGATTTTTCAGGTAAAGTCATAAATGCGGCTGGAAAGTTTACACCTCTTGAATCGGCAGAGCTGCTAAGACATGCCAGAATTGTTGTAACTAATGACACCTCAATAAGCCACCTTGCAGAGGCAATGCAAACTCCTGCAATAGTATTTTTCGGGGCTACAGTTAGAGAATTTGGCTACCCGCCGTTTTTGAAGGAAAGCACCATAATGGAAACAAAGGAAAAGCTTAGCTGTCGTCCCTGTTCTCGTGATGGAAGGGGCAGATGCAGCAATCCGGACAATTTACGATGCCTGACCAGTATTACTCCGGAAATGGTCTTGTCAATTATTCCTGAACTGAATAATCAAAATTCTGAAAAACTCAACGGAAAATAATTGTAAGTCAACTTATGCTTCAAAATTACTTATACCTGCTCAGATTGAGTTTCAGAGTTACTTTGAGCAAATTTTGTATTTACTTCCTGCAGGTCCAGCTTCCCGGCATCAGCCATTTCACGCATTGCATCTGTAAACATCCTGCGTGCACTACGTATCTCTTCAGAATCAGGCGTTTTTGATTTTAATGATGAAACAAGGGCAGCACGACTTTTCTCAGGGAAGCACATTATTGCTGCTTCCTTAATTTCTGATGTTGAACCGGAAATAGCAGTAATTACATCATCCGGCTGCAGCTTTCGAACTACTTCCAGCAAAATATCTTTCGGGACTTCCGGAATTGAATCAAATATGAAGCAGTGACTCTCAATGTCTTCACTTAGTTTGATATCTGATGTTCGCAGACCGCTGATCAATTCCTGTCGTGTTGAGTTATCCAAATCTCCCAGTACATCTGCAATGAACTTTATTCCGTCAACACCAACAGTGCCTTCATCAGGCACATGTCGCGCTTTTTCTGCAAGGTTGTAACCAATTTTTTCCACGAGTTCAAGAGGAAGTTCGTGCAGTTTCCCTAGTTCCAAAGCCACATTTGTACGTTCATCTTTCGAAAGATCACGCATAATTTTAGCAGCTTCTTCACTGTCCAAACGTGCAATAACAAATGCTTTTATTTTGGCTGGTTCATCCTTTACAAGGAAACCAATTTGCGAAGTTGTAAGCTGATCCATAAATGCAAATGGATTAGACTTGTTTTGTTCAGGCTCGGTTAATTGCTTGGTAAGTAAAAATTTTTGAATGTCCTTCAAGACAGCATTTGAATCTTCAGCTGAAGGATGGGCCTCTTCTGCCAGTTTTTCAAGATCCAGAAAAGTGTTTTGAGGTATAGTTTCAGAGAAGAGTTTTCTCGATGAACTCAAGCCCAGGGTAGCTATAAACTGGGTAAGCATATCCATAGATTGTTTATCTCGTGACATCTCCTGTACCAGCTCCTGTTTCCAATCCACACGACCAATAAGCTGCTTAACAATTTCTTGAACAAGTTTTTCGTTTTCATCATTAATTAATGCGTCATCAATCTGATAATCATGATGTTCGTTAATTTCAGCAATCTTTTCATGAGAATCAGGCAGGGGAACAAAACCCTGTTGAGGAGCATTTGGAAGCTGAGGTGTTTGCGGTTGTGGAGGCATCAGTGCAGGGAATCCTGTTTGTTCCACAGCTACTTGTTTTACTTTTCTTAATTTCCAAAGTACCCAGAAAAACAAAAGCAAAAGTAACAGTAACATTCCAGCAAGAATTTTTTCAATGTCACTCATTCTCATCCAAAATGGCTCTTCTTCAAGCGGTTTTTCACCTTCTTCAGCAGCTGGCTCTTCAGGCTGCATTGCGGCCTCATCTGTTGCAGGTGCATCTTCCGGTAAAGCTTTTACCATTGCATCCGGTAAATCTTCAGCTGAAGGCACGGCAGACTGTTGCGGAAAGGGCTCGCTCGGTAGAATTGGAACAAATACCAGTTCATCCCCACGCTCGTAATCGATTCCGCTGAGAATAGGAACAATTTCTCCTATGTATGTGTTTACAGACGGAGAAACTTCTTTGTGCATAACCAAATCTACACGCATCCGTGTAATTTCCCAGTATTTTGCTCCACTAGAGCTGCTAGACTCATTAAGCTGACCAAAGCCGGGAAGTGTCTCATTAGCTACACTAATTGCTCGTTCCTCACCAAAAAGCTTTACACGCAGGACATAGTCCTTCGGTTCGAGGTAATACTTGAGACCATTGCGTATCGATTCTTCTATTTCAAACTGTCGTATACTGAGCGATTTAACGCGTTCCTGAGCTTCAAGGAACAAGGATGGGTATAAAATAATAACTAAGGCGGATACAATAATAGGCAGAAAAACTCTTTTCAGTTTCCTATTTTTACGTTTTTGTACCATCGAATATCATTATATATAAATTACCTTGACAAACGCATGAGATATTTTTTCAGACCTTCATTTGTTGGATCAAGTTCCAGTGCATACTGCCAGTTCTCCATGGCCATTCTATTCCATCCCAAACGATAATATATTGAGCCCAGCATTGCAAAAGCCTGTGAGGAGAGTGGATTTAGCTCTATGGCTCTGCGAAGGGCGGTTATGGCCGAATCATAATCTTCATTCATGTACGCTTTACGTGCCTGCAATAAATATCTTGTGGTTTCAACCCTGGATTTTAAGTCTATCTTTCTTGGTTCTGGAGCAGCCTCCAAAACAGCTTCTGGCATTTCTTCGGCTTTTGCTAATTCCACTTTTACTTCATTTTCACCTAAAACAACTCCTTCATCTTCTTCATAAACTTTTTCAATTTCAGCATCCTCTTGAATTGCTTCAGTAAGCTCTTCTGCAGCATTATCAAGTGTTTTTACAAAAGATTTAGCAGGTGTTGTAAATGGTACATGCACAAACTTCAGAACATCCCTGCCCGTTAAATTCAGAAACTTTACACGTTCGTCAAGAATCTGCCTTAGAACTTCTACGTTAAACAATGAAACAGGTGTATTAACGACAGCAAATATTGTGGTGTAAGGACGAACCTGGTTAACAATGCCTATTACTTTTTCTGTCTGAGTTGGAACCCAGACATTATTTTCAAATCCAGGTAACTTTATTTTTGAAATTTTCTTGTCCTGCTTGGTGACAGGAACAGTTTCCAGAATATAACGAATACTGACCGAAACTCCTACGTATTCCTTAGGCAATTTCTCGCGTAAAATTGTATCTATCTTTTTTTCAATATCTCTTTCAACTTTTCTCTGCTGCGGAGGTGGAGGCAGTTTTACCTCCCCATCGTCCTTTTTGCTAACATTGTCTGATATTTCATCATCCAAAATACCAAGTTCCAGCGCCTGCTCTTCCTTGATTTGATTAAAAGGTACAGCAAGCAGTTCTTCAAGCGATTGTTTTTTCTCTGCTGCTTCTTGAGCCTTTTCCGTAGAAGGATCTTGCGCTGAAATCTCATCTTCTGATTCAGTATTCAAATCCTCCCGGATGTTACCTCCACCGGTATCTTGCGCATGCAAACCGGTCAAAAAACAAAAGGTCAGAAAAATAGCTATGCCAAATACTTTCAGGTTTAAATATACACTGCAGTTTGTGGCTTTTTTCATTTTCTACTCCAGGTTGTTCAGCATTTGACGTACTTCTTCATCATCTGGATCCAAACGTTGAACGTGCTCCCAGGTTTCCAAAGCCTCTTCTTTTTCCTCAAGTAGAAAATGCAATGAACCCTTCATTTTCAGAATAAATATTTTATCACTGCGTTTAACTGCAACTCTTAATCCTTTTGCCGCCCATTCCAGGCCTGAGACATAGTCTCCGGTCTGAAATGCTTCAAGTATTTTGACTCGATAATCTTTAAGAGCTGTTCGTTGTTCAGGTGAAATAGAGTCTGCAGAACGCTCAGGGAATGTCTTCCGAATAATTGCAAGAGTATCTCCACGACTTTCATCAAAGTTTACTGCAAGTGGAACAGCTTCCTTCAGGAAATCATCAATTTCAGGCAGAACTGTATCGTCAAGCAGCAAATTTATCTCCATTTTGATATTACTTGCAGAAGGTGGAGACTCCTCTTTCTTCGCATTGCTTTCAATCAAAGAAAATTTTACATTTACAACAAAGTCTGTTTTTGCGACATATTTCATCAACAACTCAGTCAGTTTCCTCCTCACAATCTGTTCTTCATATGGAGCAATACTGTCAGAAAATGGTTTGGGGAAAGATGTACGTTCCACTTTTACAGTATCACCCCTTTCGGCATTGAAAAATTCCTGTGCCGGAATCAGCTTCAATAAAAACTGCTCCTGAGTTTCAGGCAATGTATTATCCAGCAGAACACTTATCTGAACTGATTTTAGAGCTTCTTTCAATTCATGGTCTCTTTTTGCACTTTCAGAAATGCCAGCTTCTTCATCCAATTCATCATCTACTGCTGGGGTTTTGGATATATCAGTATCAAGTGGAATGTTTTTCAATTGAACTTCCTGCAGCAGTTTCTTATCCCAATTTATTATCACAGAAACGTTAAATCGCTCTGGGGAAAGGTACCGGGAAAGTAGTTGATCTATGTTGAGTTTAAGGCTTAGTTCAAAGGCTGCAGTTCTTAAAGTCAGGATTTTGCTGGTAGCATCCTGCAATGGGACAGCAATAACAAAATTTGGACTGTCAATGGGATGAATCAAATTAGATTTCAGGTCACCACGTTGCAGTAGCACCCTGAGAATCCGTTTATTGCCCTGTGTCTCTTCAATGACTGATACTGAATTCTTGCCGCCATCTATTTCCTGGTTAAAAAGTACTTTTTTCTTAATCGGAATTTCTGGTTCAGCTTCCACAGTTTCTTCGGTAGTCGTGCAGCCGCCTATTGTGATAAAAAACAAAATAACAAAAAACAAAATTGACATAAAAGAACAAATAATACTGATTTTACAATATTTTCTAAGCATACTTAATTCAGTTCCTGTGTTTTTAAGGGCTGGGAATACCACTGAATATCTTTCTTTTTTCACCATCGTATGCCTTTAAATTTCCACCCAATAGAAAATATTGATGCACTCGGTGCGGTTGCATTTTCATCTGTTGTCAACATTGCAAGATAGTGATAATTTAGCGTTAACTGTTCAGCCACAGAAAAGGTAATACCTGTTTTAAAATAAGCTGGATTGTTAAAAGGTGTCACTGTCATCATGCCCAAGCCTGCTATCAGACCAAATGCAACCTGATTTCCACCAAAATTGAAAATGTCATAGCTGATTGTACCGTCAATCAAAAAACCCGTGATAGGTTTTTCGTACGCATCTGCCAGGTTTGAGTTATCATCACTCAAGATTGCCCCTCCCCCGGTAAAACTCCAGTCATCTGACAGCCTTACCATCTGCTCTGCACCAATTACCATTGCCTGATGTTCAACAGTTTTTGAACTGAAAGTTATAGGAACCGTCATCTTGCCATAAAACGCATGAATATATGATCCGCTCTTTGGTGGATTGCCTGTAATAATTTTAGAATAGACAATTTCTCCATTTGTAGCTTCATATGCATTTAGTGAAATGGAGAGTTGTTCTTCACTTGTAAACAGTGCAATGTCGAGGAATCCCTTTACATCCAGTTCTTTGGCTATTTCCCTACGATATTTATCATCAGCAATACCCCGGCTGATTTTGAGGAAACTACCGGAAATGTCGGTACGAATCTGACTGCATGGCTCACAAATACTTACCTTCAATTTAATCTGACTGGTTAGTGACTGCTGCAAGCGTGCAGTAGCAACTTTTCGAAAACTGCTAGGCAGTTTATCCCCAAATGAAATGCTGGAAATTGCAATCGAGCTGATTTTGGACTGCATTTTTTGTACAGAATCAACCAGCTTTGAAGTTAGTTCTTCCAGCTGAGCGATTTGCGGATCCTTCCAGAAAACGTAGGAATCATCTTCTTCCGCCATTGCATTGCAGGCCAGGCTCAAGGCAAATATACATTGCACCAAAAGCAATTTGCGCATAAATTTTGCCATTTGATAAATGTCAAAAAATTGGTGTGTTTTTTGCTGATTCTCCTAGGGAGAATATAAATAATGAGGCTTACTCATAATTTCTGCAACCTTCCTGCCATTATTGACATAATTCAATGCTGAATCGAATTGTAATCACTGAAAAAAATCAAATAGTGACTTTGAAAGTAGTTGATGAGTTGAGGCACGTGGATGTAAAGCCGGCATTGCATGCTCTTGAAAAAAATTCAGCTTTAAATAATTCGCAGAAGGTTAGTCTCGATTTGAACAATCTGCAAGTCATAAACCAAGAGACACAGGAACTTTTGGGATTAATTGTCAGGCATGTGAGACTGCAAAATATCCCTATCACTTTTTCCGGAAGTTCACAGCTTGATCCCGGAATCCTGCTTACAATTTCAGAAGGAAGGCCTCAATTTTCGGAAGAACTGAAACAAGTAAAAAACCCTTTTACTATCAAGCCCAAGTTTTTCTCCAGATTTTCAAAACCTTTCTTTTCCTCTGATGATAACAGGATGGTAAATCAGAGAAAAAATGCTGATTCAGTTTCAGAACAAAGCAATGAAGAAAACGGCCTTGAGAATGGTATTGATGAAAATCAAACGGATACTGATGATTTAATACAAAATGATTTTTCAGCTAAATACTCTCTCTGGCTTGTTTTTAGTTGGATTCTCTTTGCTGCCTTAATTTGTGTAACTATTGCTTTAATCTTTATGCTTCGGCCTGAAAATGACACAGGCACAGGAGTCAAAGAATTTATTGCTGCCAAAAAAGCTTCGTCAGAAACTGAAAAAGAAAATATAGAGAAACAATACCAGGCAACTGCCGGGAATTCTTTAATTCATGAAATAATTAAGGGAAACATAACTGAAGTTCAGAGATTACTTGATGACGATGCAAATTTGGAATTAAAAGATCAAAATGGCTACACGCCCTTAATGTATGCGGTAAAACAGCAAAATCCTCAAATGGTTGAAATGCTTGCTGACTTTGGTGCAAATGTAAACGTCTCAGATGATCTTGATGATACACCTTTGGTTTGGGCATCTTCAATGAACAATACTGAGATTGTAAAAATATTGTTGGAAAATGGAGCTGACCCGGATAAAGGAAATTTCACACCTGTAATGTGGTCAGCTTTTCATGGGAATGTACCGATGTTGAAATTGTTTCTTGAATACAGAGCAAACCTTAATTCTCGTACTCATGAAGGCTGGACAGCACTTATGTGGGCTGCAGAAAAGGGGAATATACAGGCAATGTGGGAACTACTAAGGCGTGGTGCAAGAGTCAACATGCAGAATAACACTGGGCAGACTGCTTTAATGTTTGCTTCACGCAGCGGAAATATTGCGACAGTCGGATTGCTGCTGAAAAAAGGGGGGGACAGTTCTGTTGTTGATTTTAACAAAAAAACTGCTTTAGACTATGCCAAAAATTTTCAGCATAAGGATGTAATTCGTTTACTGGAAAAAGAATTTGAATAAAGATAATTCTTAATTATGAAAAATGTTTCTCTTGAAGAGTTTGTAAATGTGAGACCAACAGATGAACGGCCTGCCTATTGTGCCCGCCCACCGGAATAAATACATCGGCGTGAATTTTGCTGGGTTCAACATACTCCTCATGCATTGGACGTATAGTTGCAAGGTATTGCTTACTTACAGATTCAACAGACCGTCCGTGTTCAGATAAATCTCGTTTTAACCGGCTGATGAACCTCAAGTCAGGGGGTACATCTACAAAAACTTTCAAATTCATCAAATCCCGGAGTTTTTTATCATTGAATACCAGAATGCCTTCCACAATCAGGATAGGTCGTGATTCCACTTTCTTAGTCCTCGAATCTCGTAAATATTTAGTAAAATGATGAAAAACTGGGATTTCTACATTTTTTCCTGAAATCAGAAGACTGAGGTGCTCTACCAGCAGATTTGTATCCAAAGAATCAGGATGATCAAAATTGATTTTGGTTCGCTCCTCAAATGATAATTCCGGGCGATGTTTGTAATAGGAATCGTGTTGGATAACAGATACTTTTTGCGGACCTAACTGTTTTATAATCTCATTTACAATCGTTGATTTACCGGCGCCTGTACCTCCGGCTACACCTACAACAAACGATTTTGATCTAGATTTAACCAATGGTATAAACCCAACAGTTATGATGTTTGATGATGTACTATTTTGATGGGATTTATTTCTTTCTGCCTGAAAGATCAGGGAAGCAGACAGGAAGAACTTCTGAAAAATTTTTGACAAAATAAGGTTTGATTCCCCCTTTGATGCTTTCATCCAAATCATCAAAATCCTTTTGATTTTCTGCTGGAAAAATCAGCTGAGAAATCCCTGCTCTTCTTGCTGCAATCGTTTTTTCTTTAATTCCTCCCACAGGCATAACAAGTCCAGTTAGAGTCAGCTCTCCAGTCATGGCAAGATTGGGAATAACAGGCTCCTGTGTCACAAGAGAATAAAGAGCACAAGCCATTGTAATTCCAGCAGAAGGCCCATCCTTGGGGGTTGCACCTGCAGGAACATGAAGATGTACAAAATTTTCTGCAAAGAATTTTTGTATTTTTTTGTCTTTGCTTCCAATTGATCGAATATAGGTATATGCAATTTCAGTAGATTCAATCATGACATCTCCCAATTGCCCGGTCTGTTTAAAACCAGGATTCTTTGCCTCAACGCATGATGCTTCAATGAACAAAGTAGCACCGCCGACACTGGTGTATGCCAGGCCGGTGATAACTCCGATCTTTGGCTTTTTATAACGGGTTTCTTCTGCAAATGTTTTACGACCAAGCATTTCCGGAAGGTCATGTTTACTGATCTTTACACAATCAGACTCTTCTTCCACAATTTTCCTTGCTGATTTTCTCAGCAGTTTTTTCAGATTGTTTTCCAGTCCCCTTACACCAGCCTCTCTGGCATATCCGTCAATAATTTCCCGCAAAACAACTTTAGGGAGTGAAAACTGGGATTTTTTAAGTCCGTGTGTTTTTAGTTGCTTTGGTAACAGATGTTTTCTTGCAATTTCAAGTTTCTCTTCAAGGATGTATCCTGAAAGTCTGATAACTTCCATACGGTCGAGCAATACAGGAGGAATTGTATCAGTCTGGTTTGCAGTGCAGATAAAAAGTACTTTTGAAAGATCAAAACGCACATCCAGGTAGTGATCAAGAAAATCCTTATTCTGTTCCGGATCCAGTACTTCCAGTAGAGCAGAAGCAGGGTCACCATGAAAACTTGCCCCAATTTTGTCAATTTCATCAAGCATTATTACGGGATTTGCAGTTTTACTGGTTTTGATCGCATTGATAAACTTGCCTGGAAGAGCACCAATGTATGTACGTCGATGCCCTTTTATTTCAGCCTCATCACGCATTCCGCCAAGCGAAAAACGATAAAATTTGCGACCCAAAGCCTTCGCTATTGACTGACCAACTGATGTTTTTCCAGTACCTGGAGGGCCAACAAGTAAAACAATTGACCCTGCAAGATCTCCGTTGATTATGCCCACAGAAATCAGTTCCAAAATTCTGTCTTTGACATCATTCAACCCATAGTGATCCCGGTTAAGAATTCTTACAGCGCGCTGAATGTTAAAATAATCTTTGCTGTAAATTCCCCACGGTAAAATTGTCAGCCAGTCAAGATATGTACGAGTGACATTATATTCTGGAGAAGCAGGTTCAATTAAGCGCAGTTTCTCCATTTCCTCATTGATGCGTTCTTCTGCTTCTTCAGTAAGTTTCAGTTTTTTTATACGTGCTTCATATTTTTCTGTCTCACTCTCGGAACCTTCTTTTGTAATACCAAGTTCTTTTTTTATTTCCTTAAGTTGTTCTCTGAGGAAAAATTCCCTTTGCTGCTGGGACATCCTGTCTTCAACACGTTGAGAAATTTTAAACTGAAGTTTTGCTACTTCAAGTTCATGACGCAGCAGGTTTAATGCTTTTTCAATACGAGTTTTTATATTCCTTGTTTCCAGGACCTCCTGTAATTCCTTGCCTGAAGCAGTAGTCATCGATGCAGCAAAATCTGCCAATGTAGCAGGATCTTTTAAGTTTATTCGGCCCATCAAAAGTCCAAGTTCTTCCTTAAACAGTGGATTCAGCTGCACCAGCTCCTTAATCAAATTTATTATGGAAACAGAAAAAGCTTTCAACTCATACTCGGTCTTTTGACCTCCTGTATCCTGTAAATATTCTACTTTTGCCTTAAGTACGGGATCATCTGCGTCTATTTCTTTTATTTCGAATCGCTCCATAACCTGCACTATTATGTGCATCGGGTCATTACCATGTTTTGACGCCTGCACAATCCTTCCAACAGCACCTATCTGTGCTAAATTTTTCGGGCTGGTTGCACCCTCGGTAGGACTATTTTTATCTTGTTCAAAACTGTAAACTAAACCGACATATCGCAGTGATTCTTTTAACTCCTCCAGTAAAACCTTTTCCAGTTTTTCATCAGAAATAATTACCGGCAAAAGCATTTTGGGGAATAGAGGACGATCATAAAGCGGGACGATGAGGAGAGAATCTGGAAAGACATCTTCACTTACGACAAGAGATTTATCTTCAGGAAGTGCCTCACCAATTTTTTCAGTAACTTCTATAATATCTTCCCGATTTTCTTCATCTTTTTCAAAATCTTGATCTGTTGGTTGAGTCATAAAAAAATTGCAGTAACCTATTGCTATAACTAATTGAAATTAACAACTCTAATTCATTGCAATTATCGGTCTGAATTGCAAACGAGCAGCTTACAAATGCCTGTGTAATATTATCCATCATCACTGACCGACCGTCCAGTCAGAAATTAACTGCAATTATATATTTAAAAAATTTTCAGCCGGTAACTGTGAAGAGGATTCACAGTATCTGCTTAAAAGCTGATATACCTGGGGAGATTGTTGAAAATGCCGGCCATATAAGTGGTAGCATGAGAGAGAAGCCATGGAAACAGAATTGCTAAAATAGCTATCATGGCTCCCATTTTAGGAATAATTGCCAATGTCTGCTCCTGGATCTGTGTTACTGCCTGAAAGATGGAAACAATTAAACCTACTACTAATGCCCCAATCAGCATTGGAGCAGCAAGAAGAGAGGCCATTCGCATTGCTTCAATCATAATTGAGACTACTAAAGCTTCTGTCATAATTAATAATATTTTAAGGTTAAGGATGGCTATAACGCCACAAAACCTTTTATCATTGATCCGAGAATCAAATGCCATCCGTCAACAAGAACAAACAGCATCAGCTTGAATGGCAATGAAATCATTACTGGTGGCATCATCATCATACCCATTGCCATCAGGATTGAAGCGACTACCATGTCAATTACAAGAAATGGAACATACAGCAAAAAACCAATTTGAAATGCAGCTTTCAGTTCACTGATTACGAATGCAGGAATCATCACCCAGATTGGAATATCTTCCCGATTCTTTGGCCGTTCCAGTTTTGCAATACGAACAAACAATGCCAGATCTTTTTCCCTTGTAAAATTACCCATAAATTTTTTTATAGGCTGAGCCGCACGGTCCATAAATTCCTGCTGTGTTATTGTTTCATCTAAATATGGTCCAAGCGCTACATCGTTTACCTCCTCCCACACCGGCATCATCACAAACAGCGAAAGGAAAAGTGCAATCCCTATCACAATTTGATTTGACGGGGCCTGAGGTGTACCGATCGCCTGCCTTAAAAACGACAGTACAATTACAAAGCGAGTGAATGAAGTTGTCATTATCAGAATGGCTGGAGCCAAAGTGAGAACCGTCAGTAAAAAAACGATCTGTAAGGTGGTAGAGACCTGTTGAGGTGTAGTTGCAGTATCAACAGAAATGTTGATGCCCGGTATTGGTGATTGTGCATAAAGAGGCATTTTTAGACAAAAAAATGCCAGCAAAAGTAAAATTACAGTTAAGAATTTTGTGTGTTTCAAATTACTGAAAAAACTCAAGGGTTCTGGTTTATGCCATTTCCCTATTTTTCTTTGATTCAGTTCGAGCATAATTTTACTAATTCCGAAAAAACTTATTTAATAGGCTTTAAAAATTTCAGTCGTTCAGAAAGCTTGTTCGCAAAGTTTTGAACTGTTTGACTGCCATATGATAAATTTTCGAATTTTTCACTTCTCTTTTCAAAAGGAGGTCTGACTGGAGTAGAGTGCATTTTATTTTTGTCATTTGACTGCTCAATATCATTTTCATGTTCAGAATTTGGTTTAAGGAAAATGTCATTTGCCTGGTCTAAATCTTTAAATGCAATTTCATGATTTTCCTCCTCTTTTGACTTCTTCACAGCTCCAGAATTAACCTCTTGAGGGTCAGATTCACGAGTTTTTAAATAATTTGCACGCGCTTGATCAATTTTAATTTCATCATTTTTTTCATCTGTATTAATTGCATGCAAAAACGACTGATCAGTTTCATCCTCTAATTCAGCAATCAAATTGATAGTTGATGGAGTTACGCCGCAAGCAAACTTCCTGTTGTTCATGTCAAATATAATAACTTTCTGTTTTGGCCCAACATGGAAACTCGAAACCTGTTTTATTCGAATGGCACCCTGTATAGATGGGAACCTTCCACTGAAAAAACGATTATAAAGATATGCAATCAAATAAATCAGCAACAGTACAAACAGCAGTGACAAAACAAGAGTCAGCATAGTTACTGTCCAATCTTCTGTTGCTATAGGCAGGAAGTCATTTGCATTGCTCAAGGCAGCATCATCAGTTGAATTTGCAGAGAAATTTGAAGATAAAGACTGGTCATTATTTACACGTTCCTCTGCTTCTTTGGTGAGAATTTCTGTACTTGAAAGTGGAGGCATGGAAGCTAAGTTACCATTCAAACCCAGGTAGATGTTATTCCCACTGCGTGTTATGACGGGGTATTCAGATTTATATCCGGAGGACTTGAGTAAAATATCCAAATGAACAACATCCGTTTCTGGAACTTGAACTGCTCGAACCGCTTTAATGAATGAATGGGATTTTGTATCAATCAGTGATGGTAATGTCGGGGAAGTACGAACTGAATCAAAACGAAAACTTATAGAACCTGATTCGAAGTTTATTAACGGCTCACCAGTAAATTCACCATCAAACTCCAGGCGGACATGTTTTGATTCATCATTGGAATTAACCTCAATGTTTTTAAGAACAAAAACTACTGATGCACCTGCAGGTATTATCCAGCTCAAAGATAAAACCATTATAATAACCGCATTGAGCCCGGATGGTCTCAGGAAACTCATAATTTAATCCCCTCAGAGTGCTTCAAAGCGATTATCAGGACTGATTATATCGGTGATACGTACTGCAAATTTTTCATTAACAACAATAACTTCCCCCCGTGCTACCAGTAAATCATTGGCACGAATATCTAAAGGCTGTCCTACCATGCTGTCCAGTTCAATAATCGATTGTTCATCCAACTCTAGAAGATCACTGATCAGCATCTGGGTCCGCCCGACTTCCACAACAATAGAAAGCTGAACATCAAAAAGAAAATTTATGTCGATGTCACCATTTGTGAGGGGGTCCTCGGAACCACCTTCTCCTTCAGCATCCTCTCCTTCTTTCTGCTCCTTCTGACCGCTATTTTCCACCTTAACTTCTGATAGTATCTGATCGCGGTTTGCCTTCAGTTCACTTTCAACATCCGACCAGTCAAGGTTTTCTAGATTTTCAAAAGCTTCTTCTTCTGCCATTTTTCAATTGTTAAATAGTTTCGTGTAATTTTTTATCTGACTGTTTATTCACAAAAGATATTCCACAAACAAACAGATCAAAATCATTGTATGGTCAGACAAAAAAAGATTATTTATACAAACTGATTACCATGTTACTGACGATAAAATTCCAGAAACAATATTCTGCGAATTGGTACGGTATCTTCCCAGGATGATTTGTTGGGAAAAAGTGAATTCAGTCTTATTTGTAAATCATTTTTGATAACGGCCCGGTTTTTTGTATCATCAAACTGTTCAACGGTTATGGAATTCAAATGTGTAATAACCAAATCTCTGGCAATGGGTAACCTGTTTTCCAACCACTCTTTTGCTGCTGAATTTTCAAACGCCAGTTGTATACTGCTTTTTAAAAAATATTTGTCTCCAGGCATATTGACCACAAAAGTCCCCAGATCCAGATAAAGAGGATCTGCCAGAGGGGGAGGGCCTTCTCTGATGACATTATTTTCTTCAACTTCTTCCTGTGCAAACAAAACCGGGTAAAAGAAAAAAAACCATAATGAAAATATAACGCAGTACTGCACTACAATATTTGAGAAGGAAAGACTTTGTTTTGATCTTTTTTTTTTCCTAAGACAATTCTTCAATCGCCGTGACTTGCATGTTATGTAGTTGCAATAAATCAAATTTTATAATTGATTTGTGTAAAAACTTAATAGCCAGGTTACAGTCAGCTGTTATGTAAATAATTTTTTTTGGTCACTGGACTACAAATTCCTCAAACAAAACTTTTCTGATTGGCTCAGGATCTTCCCATTCTGGTTTGCTTGGAAAGATCTGACTGATACTACTGATTAAACGTTGTTTCAATGCTTCTCTGGCATCTGATTGTTTTACATCTTCAACAGACAATTCCTGCAATTCTGCAAGAACAATATCTTTTACCTCAACCAGTCTTACAGTCAAATAGGCAGCTGCACCAGGTTCACTGAGCATCAGCTGTATAGTAGTTTTTAAAAACCGACGACCGTCCTTCAGGTTTACTACAAAACTTTCAAGAGGCAGAAAAACAGGCTCCGCAAGCGGCTCGGCCACGTCTGTTACAGGTTGTTCTTCCTCAAGTAACTCTTCTTCTTCATCACCAGACATCAGCAAAAATACTACTATTCCAATGACCAGTAATAGCACTACGGCGACAATTATTATGATCAGTTTCTTTTTGCCACCGCCACTTTTAGTCTCGCCATTACCATTACCTCCACCACCTTCTTCTACTTCTTCTTCTGCCATAGCAACTCCATTTGTTATCTGTGATATTTAACATACTGCAGAAATAATTTTCATTTAAGCAGTAATATTAAAACTCCCGAACTCAATCCAGCAATTTAATAATAACTGTTGTCTTTTATATGTTTCATTATTTAGATCCTGTACATAACTGATACATTTCAACTGGATGAGGCCCATGCGCGTGGTGCGCCCTGGAAATACATTTCAGGATATTTATTGCGTGCAACTTTGAGCATTGCTAAAAATTTAGGAACGTATTCATGTGTTTCTTTACGGAGTTTAAGTTTCCAGAAATTTCTGGTTCCCTGTGATTTCATCTGGCGTTCCATGTAATTCGGACCTCCGTTGTAACCAGCCAGAGCTAATTCCCAGTTTCTGTTGAACCTTTCCCCGAGTTTTTTCAAGTAACGGGCTGCAGAATGCGTGGCTTTCCTCCAGTTAAGCCTGTCATCTGAAAAAAAACCCACACTTAATCCATAATCTTCTGCTGTGCTTCGAGTAAACTGCCACATTCCCCGCGCATGTCCGGAGTCAGCCTTTGTATCAAAACAAGATTCAAGTATGGGTAAATGTGCAAGTTCAGGAGGTAATTTGTATTTGTAAAAAACTCTATGGATATAGTTGAGATACCGTTTTGATGAAGCCCTGTTTAAACAGTTTTTAACATGATTGTTATTACTGTAGACCTGAACGAATTTATTTATACGCGGATTGGACTGTTTCCACACTGTTTCATTCTTGTACTGCCTCTCATCTATTTTCACTGATGGTTTGAGACTGCACCCTGCAATGAATACCGAAATGAAAATCAGCAGATGCTGGCGAGTAATTTTATTTTTATTTTTTTTATTCCGTATCAAAAATACCGATGATTGACCAATGTTTCGCAGGAGAATATTTCGCCAACCTGAAGACATGATAAATCTTTATATGCTTGATTTTGCTTATCTTTTTTGTTATACACTCCAAACACTGCAGAGCCGCTCCCAGTGACTAATGCACCAAATGCACCATTTTCAAGCAATAACGTTTTCAATTTTGACAATACGGGATATTGAACCAGCAAAGAAGATTCAAACTGGTTATTCATTTGAGAATTGAGGTCATCAAATGATCGAATACTTGGAAATTTATCCTGCATTTTTGGAAGACAATTTTGGTAAGCTTGAAGCGTGGATATCGAAAAAGAAGGTTTGATAATGACCACATGAAATTTGGGATAATCAGGTAAGTCCCTCAGTTTTTCTCCACGACCTCCTATTTCGGTTGGTCCGGGTTTAAGGAAAAATGGAACGTCAGAACCCAGTTCCAGGGCAATTTCATGAAGGGTTTCCGGAGATATTAATCCTCCAGATTCAGATGAGCCTCGGAAAATATAATTTAAGGCCTGAAGCGTTCCAGCCGCATTCCCGCTGCCTCCGCCGAGTCCTGCACCATAAGGGATTTTCTTTTCAAGTAAAATATCATAATTTACTTTAATTCTGCTTACCTGTTCAAAAGCCCTCACAGCTCGAACCACTAAATTATCTTCATCAGGTTCTGAAAAAGATGCTCCTTTGATTCGAAAATTTAATCCTTGTTTTTTGTTTTCTGCAAAGGTCAATGTGTCATACAAACTGACAGGAACCATGTGCATGTATAACTCATGAAACCCGTCTTCTCGCTTGCCTAAAATATATAGCAGAGGATTTATTTTTGCTGGTGTCTGGATTTTCATTCAATCCGCTCCACAAGCCCATTTCAGCCAGTGTACGTCCTGAGGATTTTCCAGCAATGGTGAAATTTCTCGCAAAACTTGATGATGATATTCATCCAGCCATTTAACCTCATCTGGTGAGAGAATATTTCTGTCAATCAGTCTTCTGTCAAAAGGAATCAGAGTCAGTGTTTCGAAACAAAGCCATCCCTTCCCTGCAGGATGTTCCTGATATCCTTCGGCTTTTTTAACTACATATAGATTCTCAAGACGAATTCCTCCCCAGTCAGCTTCATAGTATCCCGGCTCATTGGATAACACCATTCCAGCCTGCAAAGCTACATCGGAAGAATAAGGGGAAATTCTCTGAGGTCCTTCATGCACGTTCAGAAAAGCGCCAACACCATGGCCTGTTCCGTGTCCGAAATCCAAACCTGCATTCCACAGACATGAGCGTGTAATTGCATCCAGGGAAGTTCCGTTTGTCCCTTCTGGGAATACCTGGCGCGCCAGATGAATATGAGCCTTAAGTACCAGTGTATAAATTCTTTTTTGCTTCTGGTCCGGATTTCCAAGAATTACTGTACGAGTTGCATCCGTTGTACCTCCTGCACATTGAATCCCTGAATCAACAAGAACCATTTCTCCGGATTTAATCGGATTTTCACTATCAGGGGTGCCGTAATGAACTATTGCCCCATTTGTACCTGAACCGACGATTGAATTGAAACTAAGGTCGGAAAAACCTTCTGCTTTTTGATACTCCTCTAACAGCCAGTCTGAATAATCCTTTTCTGTTAAAGGATGACCAGCTTCAAATGAATTTTGCAGTTTACTGAAACTTCTGACTACTCCCGCTCCTGCCATCTTATGAGCAGTTTTGGCGGCACTTATTTCTGAAGAATTTTTAACCGCCTTTTTTAAAATTACAGGGCTCTCTTTTTCGACAACCTGGGATTCGCTGAAAGCCATAAGTGTTCCCATTGTTGTAGATGACGGGTCAAGCCAGACTTTAAGGTTTTCCTGTGCAGCAAGTTTTGTTAAAAAACTCTGGTATTCTGAATATGGACGGAAATCCCAATCCGGGCAATACTGACTTAAATTTGCTTCCGGATGATGACAGAAACAAATAGCACGGTCCGGAAATATTGCAGCATAGGCTTCAAATACCGGATTATATTCAATATCGCTGCCTCGTAAATTTGTAAGCCATGCAATTTCATCAAGCATACTTAGAAGTAATACATCCGGATTTGAATCTTCATCTGACCCGATTATTTTTAATTCATTCCTTATATCCTGAAATTTAGAGCTATTGTCTTTACCTGTGAATTTTAAAGGCAGAGGATAAATCTCATTTCGTGGAAGACTTGGACGGTTAGACCAAACTGAATCAACTATATTTGGAGTTACAGGCACAAGAGTATTCCCGGCTTTCTCAATAGCATTTTTATAACGCCTCCACAGTTTTGGACTCATCACAAAGGGATCGGCACCAACTTTTAATGTATTTCTGGATTGGCCTGTAATCCATTTGTGCGGTTCATCAACACCCTCATTGCCCAGTTTTTGGATATCGAACTGTTTCCCGCATGTTTGTTCAGCCTGCAAATGGTAACGTGAATCAACAAAAAGCTGGGGACGACCTTCTGCACAAAAAACAGCAGTCCCAGCCGACCCGGAAAATCCGGAGTTACCTTCACTTACTGTTGAAGCTTCCAGACGCCTGTTTTGAGGTGGTACATATTCATTTAAATGTTCGTCAGTTGAAACAACAATCAGCATGTCCAGTCCTTGCCTTGTCATTTCTTTACGCAGTTTTTTTAACATATATTTATTTTTTCAGTTTATAGAATCTGATTAAATTTCAATGTTTTATTCACGATTCGTTTATTTTAGACAAGCCAAATCACTATGAATTCATCAGCATAAATTTAAGAATTTAACCATTCAATCCTCAATTTCAATATCTTGAATTGAATTGCTAGTATAACACAAATGAATGCGGGGCAACTTATTCAAAAAAAGTTGCAGTTAGAATTTGATTGAAATTTTTGAAAATGAAGCACCGTTAAATAATTAGTGCTTTAAGGAAAAGATTTTTGAAATAATCAGGAAATGTTTGGGCCTGCCTGTAGAATTTCTTTGCTTGATCCTTCTTCAAACTCCTTGAAGTTATCCCTGAACATGATCGCCAGATTCCTCTCAGCCTCATCATATGCATCTCCATCAGACCATGTATTTCTGGGCAGCATAATTTCGCCTGGAACATCAGGGCATTCAGTGGGAACATCAAAGCCGAATAATTGATTCTTGACGACTGGTGCATTTTTCATAGTACCATCAAGAATAGAGTCTATTATTGAACGTGTGTATTTCAGAGGCATGCGTTCACCTTCTCCGTAACCACCGCCGCTCCAGCCGGTATTTACAAGCCAAACAGAAGTTCCGTTCTGTTCAATGCGTTCTGCTAACAGTTCAGCATACTTGCTGGGATGCCAGACCATGAAAACCGCTCCAAAACAGGCAGAGAAAGTTGCTTCCGGCTCTGTTACTCCCACTTCTGTACCTGCCACTTTTGCAGTGTAGCCGCTGATGAAATGATACATCGCCTGCGATGAATTAAGTTTGCTCACTGGAGGCAGCACACCAAAGGCGTCGCATGTTAGAAAGATGATGTTCTGGGGATGACCGCCTAAACATGGAATTTTTGCGTTCTGGATATATTCAATTGGGTAAGAGGCACGCGTGTTTTCAGTTAGTGAAGTTCCATCGTAATTAACAACATGTGTCTCCTTGTCATAATCTACATTCTCCAGTACAGTGCCAAATTTGATCGCCTTGTAAATATCCGGTTCTTTTTCTTCGGAAAGATTGATGCATTTTGCATAACATCCTCCTTCTATATTGAAAATTCCATCATCGCTCCAGCAGTGTTCATCATCTCCAATTAATTGTCGTTTGGGGTCCGCAGATAGAGTAGTTTTTCCTGTTCCGGATAATCCAAAAAAAAGAGCCACATCATTATTTTTTCCAACATTGGCTGAACTGTGCATTGAAAGAATTCCCTGTTTAGGCATGATGTAGTTCATGATAGTGAAAACACCCTTCTTCATTTCGCCGGCATACTCAGTACCAAGAATCACAAATTCCTTGCGGTCAAAATTCAATTCAACACTGGTTTTTGAAGTCATATGTTTAGTCAGTGGATCAGCAGGATACTGACCTGCATTAAATATCACGTAGTCGGGCTCACCAAAATTATCCAATTGTTCATTGCTTGGGCGGATCAGCATATTATGCATAAACAAAGCATGATAGGGTCGTGTAGTAATAATTCGAACCTTAATCTGGTAATTAGCATCCCATCCAGCAAAACCGTCAACTAAATAAATTTTGCTTTGCGTGTTCAAGTAATCAATTGCTCTGCCCCTTGTGACCAAGAACGTATCCGCATCCATGCCAATATTAATTTTGCCCCACCATACATCGTTTTCGATGCTTGGATGTTCAACAATCCTTTTATCTTTGGGACTTCGTCCAGTTTTTTCATAGGAAGAAACAATTAATGCTCCATCAGATGAAATCGCAGCATCCGGCTCATTTGCTAATGCCTCTTCATATAATTTGGGTGCTGTGGCGTTACGGATTACCGTGTTTACATTTATGCCGTACTGTTCCAGTGAAATTGAGCTTCCATTCATAATTTATCCTGCATAATTTTAAACCCAAAAAAATGTGATGCAAAATGCTACATTCGTTCCCATTTCTTTACAAGCTTTAGAAGTAATTATTTATTAAATATTTGAAAAATCTGGAGAAAATTTCACACATAAAACACATTGACTTTACCAAGGGAGGTTCATGACAGGAAAATGCTTCATTCAACTTGAACATAGAACATGAATAATTCCCTTCTTGAGAAAATTTCAGAATATAAATATTTATTTTTCTATGGTAGAGAACCTAGTGCAGATAATTACACCGAGAAGCCTTTAGTGGAAATTTTTATTTAAAATAATATTTTGATATTGAATTATCAGTGGAATGCTTTTGAAATGGACTGCAGGAAGGCTCTAATTTTCACTGCTTCAACTCTGCATAAATCACAGTGACAGACTATTCTATTACCAAATTCCTGCTGAGCCAGTCTGACAATGCCGCGGAAACCTGGCGCAATTCCGGATCATCAGGCAGGTCATAATCTTCGATCGTGGAAATCGCACGCTTTAATTTTTTTGACGCAACCAGCACTGACATTAACCCAGAAATTTTAAGTGCTTTTCTTTGTTCATCCGGGGTTCGGTCTGCTATGTCCTCGTCAAGCAGCTCTATCGTTTTTTCATAATCCTGCTCCAGGTTACTGTCTGAAACCTGTGTTATTAATTCCGTGTATGGTGGTATCTTTGCTGCAACCAGTCTTTCTTTCTGAGTCAATTTTATTGCAAGTGACATTGCCATATTTTCTATTTGATCATCAGGTGTTCTTACTTCCTGGGATATTCGTGATGCCATGTCAGAAATTTGATCATCTGGAGTTTTTATCTGACGGGATATACGTTCTGCCATGTCCTTGACTGTACCGCCGTCAAAGGTTATTTGATCTGAAATCTGATCCGCCATTTCCTGTATTTGATCATCAGGTGTCCTCATTTCCCTGGA
>Ga0209753_1000193_pt1 | contig 24151 bp, 22 predicted proteins | sample METZYME_3_550m_FD_187550 | JGI IMG/M metagenome (GOLD analysis project Ga0209753, IMG submission 187550) | Marine microbial communities from oxygen minimum zone in mesopelagic equatorial Pacific - METZYME_3_550m (SPAdes) (version 2) | ecosystem: Environmental > Aquatic > Marine > Oceanic... | reverse complement strand
CGGCACGTGCATATAGTAGTACTGCTGCTTGTTCGCCAGCGTCCCGTTGTCGTTGATGGTGTAGCTGTAAATGAAACGGCCGGGGAAGTGGCCGACGAAGAGCATCGTCTGGTCGGCGCTCAACGTGAGGCCGTTCGGGTTGCGGAAGTCATCCACGCTGACCGCTTGGCCGGAACCTTTGCGGATCATCATGATTTTGTTTTCGGGCGGGTTGGTGAAGTAAACCGTGCCGTCGTGGCGCACCACGAGGTCGTTGCATTTCACGTCCTCGGCGATGACGGTGCGCTTGGCCGTCTTCGGGTTCCAAGCGGCGATCTGCCCCGCGCCGTTAGCTGCGCCGTAGAGCAGACCGTCGGGGCCAAGGCGTAGCCCGTTGGTGCGGCCGGTGTTCTCGGCGAACAACTCGACTTTGTCATCGGTGCCGATGTGGTAGATTTTCGATGCCGGTACATCGGTAAAAAACAGGGTACCATCCGGCATTGTGGCCAAGCCTTCTGCCCAGCCGTGACCGTCGCTGAGCAGTTGCCACTGCTCGTCCGGTTCGAGGAAGCGCACCGCCTCGTTGCGGCACTGCTCGTAATGAGTCTTCACCTCGGCAGCGTCCTCGTGCCAAAGCCAGCGCATTGCGTCGGGAAAGATCGCGTTGCCGTGTTTGCGGCTGTGCTGGCCCTTGCCCCATTCGTGTTTCAACTCGTAGCCGGAAAACTTGAGTGCGCGCTGCATCATTTGGTTAGCAACCCACCAGTCGCCGCCGTAAATGTTCAGATCGTTTTCGCCGTCCTGCAAAAAGACGCGGAGCGGCTTCGGCTCGGTTTTTCGGATGAGCGTCGGGATCTCGTTGCCGCCGCGAAGGCCGACATAAGTGCCGATGGTTGAGTAAACACGGCGAAACGAATCGGGCCGATGCCAGGCGACATTGAAGGCGCAGATCGCTCCAGAGCTGGCACCGGTGATGCCGCGCTGGTTCGGGTCGGTACTGAACTTGACGCCGTGCGCCTGCTCAATGTGCGGCAGCAGTTCGTCGATCAAAAACTGCGAGTAGCGCTCGCTCATGTCGTCGTACTCGAGGCTGCGGTTGAAGCGGGCTTGGGCATTTTTGTTTTGGGGCGGCACCACGCCGGGATTGATGAACACGCCGATCATCACAGGGAGCTCAGCCTGGTGGATCAGGTTGTCGAGAGCGTTGAAGGTGGCGCCATTGACATAGGCTTTGCCATCCTGAAAAACCATCAAGCTGGCTGCATGGCCGCGCTTGTACTGTGCCGGCACATACACCCAGTAGTCACGATTCGTGCCGGGGTACACCCTGGATTCCGCAAACTTGGCTTGGGTGACTTTCCCGCTGGGGACGCCGAGCTGTTTCTCCGAGTCGGGATGGTGCGGATATTTTTCTTGCTGTGCGAAGGCGCTTGGCGCGAACAACGAGCCGGCGATGATGAGCTTGGCCAATGTCGGAAAGTTTTTCATGCGCCGCAGGGTAGGTGAATGCCGCTTGGCTGTCACGCCACCGCGCTTGGCCAGGTTGTTCTCAGTTTCGCCGTGTGCTTGCCGATTGGATGCCGTGCCCCTAGTCTCCCCGCCGATGTCTGGATTTGGGCCAAGAGCCATCCTCACACTGGAGGACGGTACCATTTTCGAAGGGCAGGCGTTTGGCGCTGCTGCGTCGGTTGCCGGGGAGGTTTGTTTCAACACCTCCATGACGGGGTATCAGGAAATCCTGACCGATCCGTCGTACAAGGGGCAGATCATCACCATGACCTATCCGCTCATTGGCAATTACGGCGTCAACGAGCAGGATGTGGAGTCGTACCAGACACACGCCAGCGGGTTTGTCGTTCATGAATTATCGCCGGTCGTGAGCAATTATCGCGCGGACGGTTCGCTGGGCGAGTACATGGAGCGCAACGGCATCCCCGGCATCGAGGGCATCGACACTCGGGCGCTGACCAAAAAGCTCCGAGTCCGCGGCGCGATGAACGGCTATCTTACGACCGAGAGCGACGCCACGCTCGAGAGCGCCTTGGCCAAGGCGAAGGAGTGGCCTGGCCTGGCCGGGGTGGATTATGTGAAGGAGGTTACACACGAGTCGTCGTTTGGATGGGATGAAAACGATGAAATGAGTCCGGCGTTCCGGCTGCCCAAGGGACCGCTCGAGTCGGACGGCCGCAGGCAGCGCGACGCCATGCCGGTGGCGGATATACCGATTGTCGCCTTTGATTTTGGGATCAAATATAACATTCTGCGCAGGCTGCGGCAGACCGGCTTCGCGGTGACTGTGGTACCGGCCAATACACCGGCGGAGGAAGTGCTCAAGCATGAACCTGCCGGTATTTTTCTCTCAAACGGCCCCGGTGATCCGGCGGCGGTGATGTATGCGGCGGAAGCGGTCGCGGCGTTACTGAAGAAAGGGCTGCCGATTTTCGGCATCTGCCTTGGCCACCAAATCCTTAGCCTGGCCATGGGCGGCAAAACGAGCAAACTGAAGTTTGGCCATCGTGGCGCCAATCAGCCTGTGAAGGATTTCGAGAGTGGCCGAGTGGAGATCACCTCACAAAATCACGGCTTCACGGTGGACATCGACTCGCTGCCAAGCGACGTGGCGGTGAACCGCATCAATCTCAACGACCAGACGGTCGAGGGCATGCGCCACAAAACCAAGCCGGTGTTCTGCGTACAGTATCATCCGGAAGCCTCGCCGGGACCGCACGACTCGAGCGGCCTGTTTGGCGAATTCCGCCAGTTGATCGAGAAGCACGGCTGACTTTGCCAAGTGCGTTCAAGTTTCATTTCGAGATACAAAAAAAGCAGGACGCTAGCGTCCTGCTTTTTTGAGAGTTGTTGAGGTTTGGCTTATGCCTTGGCTGGCGCTTCCTCTGCCGCGGGTTCGGCTTCCTCATCCGGAAGCGGGTTGGTGCTTTCCACACGAACTTTGAGGGTGGTTTTGACCTCGGCGTGCAGTCGCAACTCGACGTCGTGATCGCCCACTGTGCGGATCGGTTCCTCCAGGTGAACCTTGCGGCGATCGAGCTTGATTTCGAACTGCTCGTCGAGCTGCTCGATGATGTTCGACGGTGTGACCGAGCCATACATTTTGCCAGTGTCGCCAGTCTTGACCTTCAACTGCAAAATCAGGTGCTTGAAACTTGCGGCCAATTCCTTGGCATCCTTTGCCTCGCGGATTTCCCGGGCCAGGCGAACCTTGCGAAGCGCCTCGAGGCGGCGCTCGTTGCCCTCGGTCAATGGGATGGCCAGCCCCTGGGGCAGGAGATAATTGCGGGCGTAGCCGGTGGTTACATTGACCTGGTCGGATTCTCCACCTAATCCATCCACATTCTTGATTAAAATAACGTCAGTCTTGGCCATGATTTACTTGGTTTTGCGTAAGGTTATGTTCAGAACGGGACATCGTCGTCCCCGGGGCCTTCCGTGGGCGGGCCTTCCGAGGGTTGGGAAGGCGGCGGGGCGGATTGCTGAGGAGCAGCGTCACCGCCATCGGTTTGGCCGGCACCACTGCCGATAAAGGTGAAACGCTCGAGCACCACGCCCAGTCGGCTGCGGTTTTGGCCGGTGTTTTTATCCTCCCATTGGTCGAGTTTGAGTCGGCCTTCGATGAGAATGGGACGGCCTTTTTGCATATATTGCCCGAGGGTCTCGGCTTGTTTGCCGAATGCATCAACGTCCACGAAGGTGGTTTCTTCCTTTTGCTGCCCCTCGGTGTCACGCCAGACGCGGTTGACGGCGAGGCCCAGCTTGGCGATCGCGGTGCCGCTGGGTGTGTAACGCATCTCGGGGTCACGGGTCAGGTTGCCCATCAGGATGACTTTGTTGAAGCTTGCCATGGCTACAGTCTAAGCAGTTTGCACTTTCAAAATCAACCCGAGATTCACGCCGGCTTAGTGAAGAACACGCGGAAGACGTCCTTTAGCTTGAGTAGGCGTTTTTTCAGGTCACCGGTCGCGGCAGGGTCGCCTTCGAAAGTGACCTCGAGGTAGTATCCATCGGGGTTCTTGCGGTTGGCCACCCGGGCAAAGTCCTTCTGGCCCACGGCGTTGAACTCGCCGACCTTCCCGCCAGCCGTGTCGATCTCGGCCGAGATAAGGGTCTGCAGTTCCTCGACGGTGCTTTCACGTCCTGTTTCCTTCAGGATGATCGTCCCTTCGTATTTCGTCATCTGTCTTTTTCCCTGTTGGGGAGTAGTCCCCGTTGTAATTGTTCATGGCTTGCTGAGTGCCTTGCAACATCCAGCAGGCGAGTTGGTCCGCTGCTGTTTCCAGCACCCGTTCCAGCAGTCCGGTCTCCGCTTCAGCAAATTTGCCGAGCACGAAGCCGGAAACATCACGGTCCGGCTCCGGCCGGCCGATCCCAAGCCGAAGCCGCGCAAAATCGTCTTTCCCAAGCAATCCCTGAATGGAATCCAAGCCTCGATGGCCTCCCGTGCCGCCGCCGGGGCGCATTCGTATGGCACCGAGCGGCAGGTCGAGGTCATCGACCACCACCATGATCTGCCCGAAGGGGATCTGGTAAAACTTGGCCAATGGCACCACGCTTTGGCCGCTCAAGTTCATGTAGCCCTGTGGCTTGCACAAGAATACAGTGTTGCTTTCCTGCCTGGCTTTGGCCAAGTGGGCTTCGAATTTTTTGTTCACTTCCCACCCGGCACCTTGGCGCTTGGCCAAGCGGTCGAGCACCATGAACCCGACATTGTGCCGGGTGTCGGCGTAACCCTTCCCGGGATTGCCCAAGCCCACGATCAGGTACGTCTCTTCCATACGCGGGCCTTCTCAAAGAACACGACGGTCCCGCCAATCCGGGGCGGCTCGCCGCTCAAATTATCAACCTTCCTTCTTTTCTCCGCCTTCGGCGGCATCTGTGCTGCCTTCTTGCTTGGCACCTTCTTCTGCGGGGGCTTCGCCCTCGGCGGCTGCCTCTTCCGCTGCTGCCGCTGCCGCTGCCTCTTCCGCTGCTGCCGCATCTTCCGCCTCGGCCATCATCTGCATGCGTGAGGTGGCAACTGCGATTACCAGAGCCTTTGGAGAACCGATCGCGGTGACCCTTTTTGGCAAAGCGAGTTCCCCCAGGTAAACGGATTGGCCCACCTCTAAATGGCTGACGTCTGGCTCGAGGCTTTCTGGGATGTCTGCCGGCCGTCCTTTTAGCGTGATTCTGTGCATCGGCGTCAACATAACCCCGCCCAGCTTCACGCCCTCGGGGGTACCGAGAGGTCGCAGCGGGACTTGGGCAGTGACCACGCTGTCCTTAGTTAGGCGCTTGAAATCGACATGGATGAACATGTTTGTCAGAGGATTCCTCTGGATATCCTGCACCAGTGCTATGCTCTTTTTGCCTTCAATTTCCAGTTCCACAAGGAAGTTTGTCGCCTCGGTGGATTTTACTGCTTTGCCAAACTGCTTGGCTTCGAGTTCGACGGTCTGTGGCTCACCATTGCCGTAAACAACGCCGGGCAGCCCTCCGCCTTGGCGAATTTTTTTGCTGCCTGTCGTTTTAATCAACGTCCGCGGACTTGCGGCCAACGAGATTGCTTTCATGTAATTTTACCAAAAACTGCCTCCCTCGGCGGCGATCAGGTGGTACGCGCTCCCTTGAACCGGAACAGGGAGTTCACCGAGGAATTGTTGTGTATTCGCTGGATGGCTTCCCCCAGCAACCCCGCAACAGACAGGGTGTTTATGTTCAACCCCTCGATTTCAGGGCGGGGGACTGTATCAGTCGTTATCAGTTCGTCAATACAAGAGTTCTTCAGGCGATCGATTCCCAAATCATTGAGAATTGTATGCGAAACGCAGGCCCTGACGCTTAGCGCCCCACGCTCCTTGAGAATGGCTGCGGCGTTAACAAGTGTGCCGGCCGTTTCGGTGAGGTCATCAACCAAAAGAGCGTTTTTGCCTTCAATATCGCCGATAATGCCCACCGATTCCGTATTAGTGGCGCTCGTGCGGCGTTTCGCAACGATCGCCAGGTCGGCCCCGAGCATTTCCGAGTAGGCGTGGGCCATTTTTAGCCCGCCCACATCCGGACTGACAACCACTTGGTTCTCCTTTTTGGCGTATTTAAGATAGGCGAAGATCACCGGCGAGGCGTACAGATGATCCACCGGGATGTCGAAAAAGCCCTGAATCTGCTGGGCGTGCAGATCCATCGTCAAAATGCGGTTGGCCCCGGCAGCCACCAGCAGATTGGCCACGAGCTTGGCCGAGATCGGCACGCGCGGCTGATCCTTCCGATCCTGTCGGGCGTAGCCGTAATACGGTAGCACCGCTGTGATGCGGTCGGCGCTGGCCCGCTTGAGCGCGTCCATGATGATGAACAGCTCCATCAAGTGATGATTTGTCGGCGGGCAGGTCGATTGAATCACATACACATCCTCACCTCGGACGTTTTCCTCGATCTTGGCAAACGTCTCTCCGTCGGGGAAGGCGGTGATGGAGATTTTGCCCGGCTCGATGCCAATGTTACCGCAGATGGCATCGGAAAGCGGGAGGTTGGAACTGCCGGCGAATATTTTCACGTCAGGTTTAGAAGTGGTTGTGGTTTTGATTTGTGCTGCAGATCAACCCTGCTCGCAGCCGCGAAAAGTAACAATTGGCAAACACCAATCAAGTGCATTCGTGCCCTTGGGAATAAATTTATCCAGACGGCATATGCTCCGCTTGGCCAAGCGCTAAAACTGGTCGAGGAACCGGAGGTCGTTTTCGTAGAACAAACGGATGTCGCTGATGCCGTAGCGGATCATCGCGATGCGCTCGATGCCGAAGCCAAACGCCCAGCCGCTCCATTGCTCGGGGTCGTACCCGACGTTTTCAAAAACCGCCGGATGCACCATGCCGCAGCCGGCGATCTCGAGCCATTCCTTGCCCATCTTGCGGACGAGCGGGCTGCTGAAGTCGATCTCGAGGCTCGGCTCGGTGTAGGAAAAGTAGTGCGGCCGAAAACGCAGCTTCACTTCCTTGCCTAGCAGTTCCTTGAACACAAACTCTACCGTACCCTTGAGGTCGCCGATGGTGACGTTTTTGTCCACATACAGCCCCTCAATCTGGTGGAAGGTCGGGTTGTGTGTGGCGTCGGCGGTGTCTCGGCGGTACACGCGGCCCGGCACGATGATTCGAACCGGCGGCGGGGTCTTTTCCATCACACGAATCTGCACCGACGATGTGTGAGTGCGGAGCAGCGGCCGGTCGGCAGTGTCCAAAAAGAAAGTGTCCTGTGTGTCACGGGCGGGGTGGTCGGCCGGGGTGTTGAGGGCATCGAAGCAGTATCGCTCGCTCTCGATCTCCGGGCCGTCGGCGACAGCGAAGCCGATTTTTCGGAAGCTGCGGACGATGTCCTCGGTGACCTGGGTGAGAGGATGCTGCCGGCCAAGCGGGCGGCGTCGGCCCGGCGCCGTGAAGTCGGTGGCGCGTTGCGGGGCGGCGCCGGCGAGTTCGAGCTCCTTGCGTCGGCGATCGAGCGTCTGGGTGAGTTCGGCCTTGGCCAAGTTGACTGCCTTGCCGATGGCTGGACGTTCCTCCTTGGCCAAGCCGCCCATCTGCTTGAGCAGTCCGGTGAACTGGCCGTTGGTTCCGAGGTACAGCACACGCACGTCGTCGAGTTTGGCCAGGCTGTCGGCGGCTTGCAGCGCCTGCAGGGCAGCTTCCTTCAGCGGGGTGATCTGGTCTATGAACGACATGGTCAGGTTTCCCTGTTTGGAAACAAAAGAGGGCGGCCATTAAAGACCGCCCACACAAAAAGTCAACTTGACTAAGTGCTCAGCCTTTGGCCTTGAGGGCGCTCTTGGCGGTACTCACCAGTTCGCCGAAGGCTGCTGAGTCGGTTGCGGCCAGGTCGGCCAGCACCTTGCGGTTGACCTCGACCTTGGCGGCCTTGAGACCCTCGATGAAGCGGCTGTAAGTGATGCCGGTGTCGCGGGCGGCGGCGTTGATGCGCAGGTTCCAAAGTGCGCGGAAGGTGCGCTTTTTGTTTTTACGGTCGCGATAGGCGTATTGGCGCCCGTGCTCGATGGCATCCTTGGCGTAGCGATAAAGCTTGGAGCGGCGCAGGCGGAAACCCTTAGCGGCTTCGATCATGCGCTTGCGGCGTTTGCGGGAGGCGGCTGCGTTAGTGGCTCTCATTGCTGCTTAAATAAACCGGGTTGATCAGGCTCGATGAGGTTCAGTGGCTGAACGGCAGATTTTCCATCACCCGTGCGTAATCGGTTTTGTCCACGAGCGCTGGGGTGCCGAGTTTGCGGCGGCGCTTGGCGTTTTTGCTGGCCAAAAGATGCCGTTTTCCAGGGCGATTCCGGATAATTTTTCCCGTTGCGGTAATCTTGAACCGCTTGGCTACCGACTTGCGCGTCTTGATTGATTTGGCTTTCTTCTGCATCTGGTTCTTGCCCCCTTCCTCGAAAAAAGGGCTGGAAACGTAGTCAATGGCCTAATGCTGCACAAGCAATTTTCTGAACTATTTTGTTTTTTATGACTGGAGTACCCTTGGCCAAGCGGCTACAAACGCCAACCCGATTTTTTTACCATTATGAATACAACGACGTTTTTTGCGGCGGTAATGCTGTTGCTTGGGCTGGCTGCAGCTCAAGCGGCTGACAAGGTGCTTTTTGAGGATTCCGATTTTTCCAAGGGGGGGTGGAGTGAGTTTATCGAGATTCCCGGCACCGGCGGCTGGGAGGTGAAGAGCCGCGAGTTGGGCGAACTTGTCCAAGGCGTGGTGCAGGAGGTGACCCTCGAGGGTGACGGGGGTGTCTACTTGAGTGCCGGTCGGGGCAACTATGGTTCGATCTTCCGAGGGGAAGGCGTGATCTATGCGTTTCGGGTTCGCAACGGTGAACGCGATCCGGTTGGCCAAGTGGACTCCTCAGGAAAGGTCGATCTGCGGATTGGCTTCGACGGTGCCTTCTTTATTTATGAGTACCGCTCTGGCGACAAGTGGAGCCGCATCGGCAAATCCGACATCGTCGGCTTGGTTCCCTACAAGGCCGGAGTTTCCACCTCGAGCCGAGCCAGCGGCATGAGCAACTACCGAGTTGTTGAACTTGAGTCGCTCAAGGGCGTGCGCTTCGGTTACACCAATACGCCGAAGATTCCCGGCACGCCTTGGGTTGTCCATGACCCGTTTCGCCCGCAGCCGCGCCAGATCAATCCCGGCAGCGTGACTCCCAGAGATGAGCCCGGCACCCCGCCATCCGACGCGATCGTGCTGTTCGACGGAACCCACCTCGACGCATGGGAGGACGGCAAGGGCAACGCACCCAGGTGGACTCTTGGCAACGGCTACTTCGAGTGTGGCAAAAAATCCGGTACCATCCGTACCAAACAAAAGTTTGGGAGCGTGCAGTTACACATCGAGTGGGCTGCTCCTGCGGAAATCAAGGGAAGCAGCCAGGGCCGTGGCAACTCCGGGGTCTTCCTCGCCGGACTCTACGAGGTGCAGGTTCAGGACAACTACGACAATCTTACATACCCGGATGGCCAGGCCAGTTCGCTGTACGGTTTCCGCCCGCCCCGTGTGAATGCCACCCGTCCGCCGGGGGAATGGCAGGCATACGATATCATTTTCGAGATGCCGGAATTTAAGGACGGCAACGTTGCCAAGAAGGCAAAGATCACCATTTTGCACAACGGAGTGATCACCCAACACGGCGTGGAAATTCCAGGGATCCTCGGCCATAAGAAAACCCAGCCGTACCGCGTGCACGGCCCCGGCCACATCCAGTTGCAGGATCACGGCAACCCGGTTCGATACCGGAACATCTGGATTCGGGAATTAAAGCCGATTCGATAAGCTGTGGCAGACGAGCATCTTGAAAAAGTTTCGGTAGCACTCGGGCTGGAAGAAATTGAGCGCCACATTTTTCTCTGCGCCGACCAAGCAGAGGCCAAGTGCTGCGACAAAGTCACTGGCCTTGAATCATGGGCGTTTCTGAAAACACGTCTCAAGCAACTGGGTCTGGCCGGGCCGGAAGCGGGAGTGCACCGCACCAAGGCCAACTGCCTCCGGGTCTGCGTGCGAGGCCCCATCGCCGTGGTCTATCCGGAGGGCACCTGGTATCACTCCTGTACTCCGCAAGTCCTGGATCGCATCATCCAGGAGCACCTCATCAACGGCCAAGTCGTCAAGGAATACCGCTTCGCCCAAAACCCGCTTGGTCAGGCGGGGTAGCTAGTCGCCGACTCTCCGGATGAGGCGGGCGGCGTAAGCGCCGTCGGTATGATTCTCGACCGGGTTCAGCGACCGCTCGTCGGCGAGTTGCCACTCAGGGTTTGCCTTGATGAAGCGGGCGACGAGTTGACCATTCTCCTCTGGCTCTATGCTGCAGGTGCTGTAAACGAGATGGCCGTCCGGCTTGGTTTGCGTGGCCGCTTGGCCAAGCAGGTCGAGTTGTGTGCGGGTGAGGGTACCATATTCGCCCGGGTCGAGTCGCCAACGCAGGTCGAGCCGGCGGCGCATCACTCCAGTATTGGTGCAGGGGACGTCGACGAGCACCCGGTCGAACTTGGCTCCGTCTGCTGTGACCTTGTCCGCTTGTACAAGTGTAGCGCAGGTGACTTTCATTCGGTTACAGTTTTCGCGGAGCAGTTCGAGCCGCGATTCGCTGGCGTCGTTGGCGGTAAGTTGGCCGTTATTGTTCATCCGCTCGGCGATGAGGCAGGTCTTGCCGCCGGGCGCAGCGCAGAGGTCGAGCACCGCCTGGCCTGGCTGCGGATCTAGCAGGGCGACGGACATTAGCGAGCTCGGATCCTGCACGTAGAAAAGCCCGTCGCGGAAGCTGCCGAGTGAGTCGAGCGGTGGGTGTTTGCGCAGATGAAATAAGCTGTTCGGCTTGGCCCAGTCGCAGTCGATGGGTGTCGTCTGGACACCTTCCTCCTCCCAGCGCTCTTTAAGGCGCTCGGAGTCGGTGGCTAGGTGGTTGATGCGGGCACAGGTCGGGGCCGGTTGGTTGTTCCATTCCATGAGGCGGATCGTTTTTTCGCGGCCCCAGCGCTGTTCCCACTGCTTGAAAAGCCAGTCAGGGTGGGATTGAGCAAGCGCCGGGCGCTCCTCCTGCAGCCCGGAGAGATCGCGGAAGATTGGCTTCCGCTCGCGGATGAAGCGCCGCATCATGGCGTTGATGAAGCCGGCCTGGCCGAGGCAATTCTCGGTCTTGGCCAGGCGCACGCTCTCGTCGACAATGGCGTGCTCGGGGATGCGGTTGAGGAAGAAGATTTGATATAGTCCCAGCCGCAGAATCTCCCGCACGGCCGGCTTTTGCTTGCGGCCTTTGGTGGCGCGCTCAATCAGCCAGTCGAGCAGTCGCCGCCATCGCACGCACCCGGAGACGAGTTCGCGGCAGAGGCCACTGTCGGCGGGGGAGAGCGCGGCGGATCGGAATTGACGGGCGAGGATCGGCTCAACAGCTTGTTGAGTTTGTTGCGAGCGCAACAACGATTGGAGAGCAATTTGTCTTGTTTTCCTGCCTGACACGGGGCTATGATGCCGTCTTTGGCGGCGCAGGCCGAGTTTTACCCGATGAACGACACAATGACCGAGGAAGTAACCACCACTACAGAGCGATCTGATCAACTCCAGAGCGAGTTCAAGCGACTGGTGCTCGATGGCAAACTGGAGCCCAAGTTGACGGATGCGCTGACGGATTTGGTGGCTGCTGGATTTTGCACGCACCGTTCGTGGGGGTTTGGGAAGATCACCACCGTAGATACGTTAATGGCCAAGATCACCATCGACTTCCAGTCCAAACCGGGGCACTCAATGGATCTCGGGTTTGCCGCGAAGATTCTCGAGCCACTCAGTTCAAGCCATATCCTCGCACGCAAGGCAATCGACTTGTCCGGGCTGAAACGCATGGGTGCCCTGCGACACCTCGAACTGATCAAGCTGGTTATCGAGAGTTACGGTGGGAAGGCTACCGTGGCACAGATTCAAGAGTCGCTGGTACCGGATGTCATCGAGGAGGACTGGAAAAAATGGTGGTCCGACGCCAAGAAGGAAATGAAGAGCGACGGGCACTTTCAGTTGCCGGTCAAGAAAACCGAGCCGATTGTCTACCACGCCGAGGAACTCTCTCCTGCGGAAAAGCTGATGAGCAACATTCGTGATGCCAAGGGCTTGAAGGCGCAGTTGGCTGCGGCCGGCGAGCTTTACAAGGGCATTGGAGATGTCGAAAACAAGGATGCGGTGCTGGACGAGGTGGTGGCAATCCTGAATAGCGCCATAAAGAATCACCTGAGAATCAAGCCATCACTCGCGCTCGAGGCAGTCTTGCTGCGCGACGCCATCCGGACTGGGTCTGGCGTCCAGTCGCAGGAAGATGAACTGGTCGCAAACGACATTTTTGAAAAAGCGGACAGCTTGGCCGGAGTGATCGAGGGCCTTTCCGCCGTCAAGCAGAAGCTCGCTCTTGAGGCTTTTCGCGAGGCCCACCCAGACACTTGGGTCGATACCTACCTGAAATTGATCAACGAGACCGGTTTTAGGTTGGTGGGGGAAATGGTTCAAATCCTCATCGACACCGGTCATTTCGACAAGTTCAAGGGCAACCTGACGAAGCTCATCAGCAAACGCAACGCGAGCACCGATTTGATGCTATGGATAGGCAAAAACCGTTCCGATAGCTTCGCCGACATTCTCGGACCGGATGTGTTCCATGCAATGATGGCCGCTATTGAAAATGATCGTTTTGAGGATCGTAAAACCAGCAAGCTGGGGGATTTGATTCTGAGCGAGCAGGAACTGATCACCGATCTGATCGGTTCCGCGGATATTGAACTGGTCGAGGACCTGGTGCGTGCCCTGCAGGCGACCAATTGCTTTGACGACATGGACAAGCGTTCGTTGCTGGGCCGCATCGTCAAGGAGTTCCCCTCGATTCAGACCATGATTTCCGGCGACCAAGTTAGGGAGGACAACGCCCTCATCGTCTCCTGGCCGAGCCTCGAGCGGCGCAAGCTAGAGTATGAGGAACTGGTCAAGGAGAAGATCCCGGCGAACTCCAAGGAAATCGCCGTCGCCCGGAGCTACGGCGACCTGCGCGAGAATCACGAGTTCAAGGCAGCCAAGGAAATGCAGAAAATGCTTCTCTCTCGCAAGGGCGAACTGGAATTCGATCTGACACGTGCCCGAGCGACCGACTTTTCCGATGCCACGACCGATCAGGTCACAGTTGGCAACAAGGTGGATGTGACCAACCTCGAAACCAACAAGCAGGAGACATTCATCGTCCTCGGCGCTTGGGATGGCGATCCTGACAACCAAATCCTCAGTTACCTCACGCCGCTGGGGCAGGCATTTTTGGGTAAAAAACCGGGCGATGAGGCCAAGCTTGAGGTCGACGAAGAGTCCCGGCGCTATCGGATAGACTCAATCGAGCAGCACACTGTCGCTGGGCCAAGCGCGGTCGCCGATGAGGATGCTGCTGGGTAATTAAACTGTTTTTCACCAAGCCCCGCCGGCATCGCCAGGGCTTTTCTGTTTATAGTGCTCGAAGCAAGCGGCCGACGATTCCCTTCGCTGCTGAACGATAGCCGCCGCCGAAGATGTTGAAGTGGTTCAGCGTGTGGTAAAGGCGGTACAGCAGCTTACGCTTGCCGAAACCGGGATCGAGTGGCCACTCAGCTTCGTATGCCGACCAAAAAGCGCTCCCAAAACCACCAAACATCTCTGCCAGGCCGAACTCCGCCTCCCGGTCGCCGCAGTACGTCGCCGGGTCAAAGATCACAGGTTCACCACTTGGAACGAACGCCATGTTGCCGCTCCACAAATCACCGTGTAGCAGCGAAGGCCTTGGCTCGTAGTCAGTGAAAAAACCGTCCAGTTGCTCAAGCATTTCATCCGTGCCTTCGAGACGCAGGCCGTTGCGCTTGGCCAAGCGGCACTGGAAGCCAAGCCGGTGTTCGCGCAGGAATGCCACCCAGTCGTCGCTCGCCGGGTTCGGTTGAGGTGTGCTGCCAATCGTGTTGTCGCGCCGCCAGCCAAAGCCAGCCTGAGGCACCGCATGTAGTGCGGCCAAGCGCCGACCAAGCTCCGTTTCAGATTGCGGACTCCCGCCCCCCAACTCAATGTGCTCGAGCACGAGGTACGCTCGGTTCCCGCTGATGCCGTGGCAAACAGGGTGGGGGACGCGGATGGTTCCGGTGGCGGCGATGTCACGCAGGCCGTCGGCCTCGGCCTCGAGCATTTCCAGTTTGTCGTCGCGATTGAGCTTGGCGAAATACGGGCCGCCATCGCCGTCGAGCCGGTATGCCTCGTTGATGCAACCGCCGCCGACCGGCTGTGCGTTAGCCAGTCGCAACGCCTTCCCGGTGGCTGCGAAGATGTGCTCAACGATGTCTTCCCACATAAGTGTTCAGTCAGCGAGTTGGCTCCGGGCATGTTCGAGTAGGCTGACGCACCCGTCCTCGAGCAGGTCGAGCACTGTCTCGAATCCCTGCGCTCCGCCGTAGTACGGGTCGGGCACTTCGGTTGCGGTGGACCCGGTGACGAAGTGGCAAAACGGCCGAACCTCCGCCGAGTAGTCGCCGGCCGGCGCCATGCTGCGGATATTTTCAAGGTTCTCGTCGTCCATCGTCAAAATCAGGTCGAACAAATAGTAGTCATCGTCACAAATCTGGCGCGCCCGGCCGCTGGTGTTGATGCCGCGGTTTTTCGCCGCAGCATGCATGCGCTGGTCGGGCGGATTGCCGGTGTGGAACGCAATCGTTCCCGCCGAGTCGCACTCGATCTGGTCGGCCAAGCCCCCGGCTTCGATCAGGTGACGCATCACCGCCTCGCCTGCAGGGGAGCGGCAGATGTTCCCCATGCAAACAAAAAGCAACTTGTATAGACGCATGGCCCAAGCCTACCCACCCGCTTGGCCAAGGGCAACCTGGCGCATGGCCAAGCTTGAGTTCGATCGGTTAAGCCGTTAAACCGATCGCGTGAACCGTCGAACTTTTTTAGGAACCAGCGCGGCTGGTTTGGCTTACTCGTCCATCGCCACGACTGCAGCCGACATCGCCAGCGGGCCGACCAAGCGCGTGGCACTCATCGGCACAGGGTGGTACGGCAAGATTGACCTCTTCCGGCTTATTCAGGTTGCCCCCGTCGAGGTGGTGGCATTGTGTGACGTCGACAGTACAATGCTCTCCGAGGCGGCCGACATGGTGGCCCGCCGGCAAAAGTCGGGCAGGCGTCCGAAAACATATGGCGACTACCAAAAGCTGCTGAAGGAAAACAAGCCCGACCTCGTCCTTGTTGCCACGCCGGATCATTGGCACGCGCTGCCGATGATTGAGGCTGTCAAGGCTGGCTGCGACGTGTACGTGCAGAAGCCGACCAGCATTGACGTCGTCGAAAGCCAGGCGATGCTCGCGGCGGCTCGAAAATACGATCGTGTCGTGCAGGTGGGCACCCAGCGTCGCAGTACGCCGCATCTCATGGAGGCCCGCGAGCAGATCGTCGAAAAGGGTCTGCTCGGCAATGTCGCCCACGCGGAAGTTTGCTGCTACTACCACATGCGCAACCGCAGCAACCCGACTGACAGCCAGCCGCCGGCAAATCTTGATTACGACATGTGGAGTGGCCCGGCGCCGCTGCGACCGTACAACGAACTTTGCCACCCGCGCACATGGCGGGCCTTCATGGAGTATAGTAACGGCATCGTTGGCGACATGTGCGTGCACATGCTCGATACGGTCCGCTGGATACTCGACCTCGGCTGGCCAAGCAGCATCGTTTCGCAGGGCGGCATTCTCGTCGACAAACAAGCCAAGGCCAACACCACTGACACGCAGACCGCGTGCTTTGACTTCGACGACCTGCAGGTCGTCTGGCAGCACCGCGCTTGGGGCCATGCGCCGGACCCGGACTACCCGTGGGCGGCGTTTCTCTACGGTGACAAGGGCACGTTGAAGTTGAGCGTGAACAGCTACGACTTCATTCCGCGCGGCGGTGGGGCCAAGCCGGTTCATCGCGACGTCAAGATGGAACTGGAAGAATACCCCGAGGACAAAACCGAAAAGGCGCTAGAGCGGCACGTTGCCCCAGCAGTACGGGTGCACATGATTGATTTCCTCAACGCCGTGGCCAAGCGCAGCCGCCCGGTCGCCGACATCGAGCAGGGCCACATCTCCACCGTCAGCTGTATTTTGGCCAACCTCTCACAACAACTCGGAGGTCGCGCGCTGCGGTGGGATGCGGAAACACACACCGTCATTGACGATGCCGAGGCCAACAGACTGCTCATTCGCCCCTACCGCACACCGTGGATTCACCCCACGCCGGAGAGCGTCTGATGTCAGCCAAGCAGTTGGCCAATCGGCTTATTCGCCCGTCAGTTGGATGCACTGAAGGGCTTTTTGGTCGCGGACGAACAGTTGCCCGCCGGCGTAGGCCGGGAAGCTCCAGGTTTTGCCGCAGACCTGCATTCGATCCAGTTCCTCGTATTCCCTTGGGTTGGGATTAAGCAGGATCAGTTCGCCCATTTGGCCAAGTACGAGCATTTGTTTGCCGTCGGTCAATGTCGAGGCGTAGAATTTGCCGAAGCCGCGTTCCTCCCAGTTCACTTTTCCCGTGGTGGTGTCAACACAGATGAACCGATCCTTCTCGGCGAAGCTGTACAGGCTGTCGCCCACGACGACCGGTGTGGCGAGGTTGATCTTGAGCTTGGCGTCCTTCCATTTACGAACGGCTTCACCGGCGCTGCCGCTGCCGCCCATGCAGAGCATGCCCTCGGAGTGGGAGGCGGTGATCACGCTGTTGCCGGCGGCGATGGGCGTGACGACGTTGCGAAAGTAGAGTGTGGGAACGGGTTGGCTCCAGAGGAGTTCGCCTTTTTCAATATCCACGCTGAGAATCTTCTCGGTGGCAAGCGTGATGAATTGCCGCTTGCCGGCAAGCGTCGTGATCAACGGGCTGGCGAAGCTGGCCAGGTCATCCTGCGATTTCCATATGACGTTGCCGGTTAATTTGTCGAAGCAAACCACACCTGTTCCGGAGGCGCCGCCGACTTGGCAGATGAGATGGCCTCCATCGACCAGCGGCGTGCCGCTGTAGCCACGACGTGATGCAGCGCCTTCGTTTTGACTTTTGTTCTTGATCCACTTGACCTTGAATTTTTTTTGGTAATCGACGCCCCAAAGAATGGAGCCATCCTTGACGCTTAGGCAACTCAGCTTGCCCCGGCAGGTTTGCACATATATCCGGTCGCCATCGAACAGCGGTGCGCAGCGTGGGCCGGCGCCGAAGCCGTCATCCGCGTAGGTTTGCCCGTAAGGTTTTTTCCACAGTTCCCGGCCGGTGCGCTTGTCGAGGAGTCGCAGCATCTCGGCGTCGCCCTGTTCCTCGGAGACGGCCAGCAGATTGCCCTGCGTCACCGGCGCGGAATGGCCGAGACCGGCTTCGATGCGCCAGATGACCTTGGGCGAATCGTCCAGTTTACCGGGGAGCGGATCGCCCTTGGCCACATGGCCGTTGGAGGTGGGGCCGCGCCACTGGGGCCAGTCGCCGGATTGGCCGCTCAATGTTCCGAATGCCATGGCTATGGCAGTCGTCCAATATGTGATTGTGATTCGGAATAAGCTGATTTTCATGTTGAGCAGAGGAGCGAAAACTAGGCGGTGGGACAAGGCGGTGCAATGCTTTCCTTTTGCCTTGTATGGGCGTCAAAGTGGGAGCAGTCTTTTTGGGACCGGTTGGAAGATGCGACCAAGGAGAAGTCACCCCCGGAAACCTATTGGCCAAGCGCTGCTGTTGATGCTGTCGCTTGGTATGGCACAAGCCGCCCTTGCGGAAGAGGGCACGTTTCGCTCGGGTGAGCATCCGACATTTGCTCACTGGCGGGCCGCCTGTGCCAAGCTGCCAAGCAATCGTGTCCTGCTTGGTCAAGCGGCAACGACCAAGCTCGAGACCGCGCTACCCGCCTTTGAGGAGGTGGCCAAGGCGTTGCGGGCGGCGTTTGAGTTGTTCAAGATTGGCTCGATGAACTCCGCCTCGAATTGGGTTGGCGGCAAGCCCAAGGCGGCTGAGTTTTTCGACACTAATCGGGCTTATTTCCTGAGGCCACCGATTCCGTTTCAACCGTTCGCACAAAAGCTGCAGGTGCCACCCGGCAGCGAGGTAATCTTTCATGGCGATTTTCATGGCGATATTCACTCGTTCATCGCCATGCTCGATTCGCTCAACAAGGCCGGCACGCTGGACGGCTTCCGCTTGGCCAAGCCGAATAGCTATATGGTGTTCCTTGGTGACTACACGGACCGGGGTTTTTACGGCATCGAGGTGATTTATACGCTGCTGCGTCTCAAGCTCGCCAACCCGGATCACGTGTTCATGGCTCGCGGCAATCACGAGGATGTACAGATGATTCCCACCTACGGGTTTCTCGCCGAGTGCCGGAAGAAGTATGCGAACCAGTTCAACCCGGCGCTGATCGGCCGGCTCTACGATTTTTTTCCAGTGGTGGTTTACGTCGGCAGCGGTACAGATTTTCTCCAGTGCAACCACGGCGGTATGGAGCCGGGATATTTGCCGGGTGCGTTGCTCGATGCCAGGCCGTCGGTGGGGTATCAGCTGCTTGGCCAAGTGACCGGGGGTGCGTTCCTGGCCGGGCACCCAGACTTGCTCAAGACGGCCGATATCTCGCGTCGGGATTTCCTGAAAACCTCGATTCGGGATTACACACCGCTCGCGCCGATGTCGCCGATGATCAATGGTTTCATGTGGAACGACTTCACCGTGTTCGCCAGCGAACCGGGGCTCGGCTACATGGATGGGCGGGGGTTTGTGTATGGCAAGGCCGGCACGCGAATCGTGCTCGACGCTTCCGCCGGTGCGACAGCCAGGGTGCGCGGCGTGTTCCGGGCGCACCAGCACTCCTCCGCGGTCAACCCGATGATGCGCCGCCTGATAGCCGGCAACGGCCTTTTCCGGCACTGGCACGAGCATGACACCCTGGCTAGGGCCAACGCCACGGCAACGGTGCTTCGCGGTGAGTGCAAACTGGAGCATAGCAGTGAGCGGCTCCTGAAGGATGGCTCCGTGTGGACCTTCAATGTTGCGCCGGACAGCTACTACGGCCGAGGTAACAACTATAAGTTCGACACGTACGGTGTGCTGACAACTGGCGATGCGTTTGCCGACTGGAAACTGCGGGTCGTTAATCAGGCTGTTCCCATCCTCAAATCCCTTTCGGCAGGTCAATGAGCGAGTTGCGATACCATTTTGAGGTGTTCGAGGGGCCGCTGGATTTGCTGCTGCACCTTGTCCGAAAGGAAGAGGTCGATATCTACGAGGTGGACATGGTGAGGCTGGCCGATCAATTCTGCGAGTACATTGACCTGATGAAGCAGTTCGACCTCAATCTCGCTGGGGAATTCATCGTCATGGCCTCTACGCTCATGTACATCAAGAGCAAGGAACTTCTCCCGGTTGATCAGCAGGTGCTCTCCGAGGAGGACGAGCAGGAAGACCCGCGCTGGGACCTGATCCGTCAACTTGTCGAGTATAGGAAATTCAAGGATGCAGCCGACGATTTTCGACGGATGGAGTGGGAGCGAGAGCAGAGTTTCGAACGGCAGGGGGCCAAGCCAAAAGTGCCGCCACTACCGCTACAATTGGTAAGGGAGGCGTCCATATTCGACCTCATCGGCGCCGTGAACCAGGTGCTCAAGCGGTTCGAGGAAACCGAAAAACAACGGGCTGCCAAAACAGGGGAAATCATCGCCGACCAATGGACAGTCACCGAGAAGATCGCTCTCATTCGGGGCATCCTTTTGGAGCGCGAAACTATTCGGTTCGTCGAGTTGTTCGAGTCGGCCGGGAGCCGACTCGAGGTCATCACGACGTTTCTTGCCGTGCTCGAACTAGCCAAGCTTAAGCAGTTGATCGCCATTCAGGGGGAGCGTTTCGGGGAGATCGAGTTGGCGAAACCTCCGCCGGAAGAGGGTCGGAAGAGTGGCGAGTCCACAAGACAGGGTAAGCCTGAGTCGGTCGGTTTCTCCGCCGCTTACTCGGAAATCGGAGATGACGATCAGGCAGTGGCTGACGATGCCCTCGTCAAGACGGCCAGCCTGGAGGTCAAGGTAGCCGAGCCGGGTGAGGCGCTAACCATGGAGGTTGGTGAACTGGCGCACAAGTCAGACGAACCGCTGGCCTTCACTCCGCCGGAGGAGCCGGAGGAAGAACCGTACGATGATCCCAATCTTCGAGAGTTGCCGTTGGCCACCGACACTAGCGTGGGCCAGGCCAGGCGCTTGGCCAAACGGAGTCGTCCCAAGCCGTGGACGAGCGAACTCAACCTCGACTTCCCCACCAGGGATCGATTGATTGCCGCTGTGATTCTCTTTATGGTGACGGTGCTTCTCTGTTTGGTGGTGTTTTAATTGCCCTGACCTTGCGTCCCCTATCAACACCGGCGTGGGCGTGAGAGGCGCTCCATCAAGCCGTGATCATCCAGTGCCATCAGTTGCCATTTCTTGAGACGATCTGTCTTTATCGGATCTTGGTTTGCTCAAATTCCTGAGCTAATGCGAGGGCCGATAGTGTGGCCGGTATCCACGGTCAAAATATGTCCGGTGACCTTGGCGCAGGTGATCATGGACAGGATACCGTCGGCGATGTCCTCTGGTGTGCTGACGGTATCCAGTAGTCCTTCGGCGGCCTTTTTGTCGCGGACAGATTCATAGCAGTTGCCGAGCCCGGTTTGCAGCCATTCGCCCTCGATGAAACCAGGCGCGACCGCGTTGACTCGAATCTTCGGGCCAAGCATGCGTGCCAAGCCAAGCGTCAGGTTGATTACACCGGCTTTGGAAGCGCAGTAGGGGATGGAACTGCCGGTGCCGGTGATGCCGGCCACACTGGCGGTATTGACGATCACCCCGCCATTGCCGGCTTCGAGTGCCTCGCGGGCTGCCCGGGTGCATTGGAACGGCCCCTTCAGATTCACGCCGAGGATGTGTTCCCAATCGTCGTCGTTCACCTCGTCCAGATCGTGAAAGTTGATGAAGCGCGTTGTACCGGCATTGTTGATCAGGATGTCCAGTTGGCCAAGAGCCTCGACCGATTCGGCAGCGATGCGCCGGCAATCTGCATCGCTGGCCACGTCACCCTGCACGACAACGGCTTTCACGCCGAGGCCACGGCATTGGGCGGCTACCTGCCCGGCGCGGTCGATGGATTGGTTGCAATTGATGGCAACATTGCATCCTGCCTTGGCCAACTTGATTACCGTCGCTGCGCCGACGCCACGACTGGCCCCGGTAATGAGCGCGGCTTTCCCGTTCAGTTCCATGCGCGATATCATCGTCGACAATGGGGCCGCTGCCAACAAGTTCCGCTTACCCAGGCACTTGGCTTGCCCGAAATCATCGACGCCATTAGATTTGCCCCGTCGATGTTCAGGTTGAACCAGCTACAATTCACTGTTGCACCCGGTTTTGTATTTGTGGCCGTTTGTTGGTCGCTTGGTTTGGCTGGCGGTGTGATTGCGCAGGACGAAAAACCGTTCGGCTTGCCCGAGCGCGAGATTTGGCAGAACACGCGTCTCATCGGCACCCCTGAACCGCCACCGCCGTATACGGTGGAGAAGGTATACACCAATCAGGTGTGGCACGCACCGATGTTCATAGCGCCCGAGCCAGGCAGTGACCAGTTGTTCTCGCTGCTGCACGAGTCGAATGGAAAACCTGCTGAGTTGGTTGCGTTCCGTGATGACCCGTTGGTGGAGGAGAAAAGGGTGCTTATTGAGTTGCGGGGGCGTCTTGCCTACTCGTTTTGTTTTGATCCGAATTACGAGGACAACGGTTACATCTACCTTTTTACGAACCTGAGAACGGACAAGTTCGATGGGGGAAAGGGGAACCGAGTTTCGCGCTTTGTCGTCAATCGTAAGGCGAATTTGTCGATCGACTTGCAGGACGAACATGTCATCATAGAGTGGTCATCTCGTGGGCACGACGGCGGTGGCATCGCGTTTGGCCAGGACGGCATGCTCTACATTTCCACCGGCGACGGCACGAGCGACTCCGACAAATGGTTGTCCGGTCAGACGCTCGATGACCTGCTCGGCAGCGTGCTACGAATCGATATAGCGCATACTTCAGAGGAAAAGCCATACACCGTTCCGTCGGATAATCCGTTTGTTGATCTACCGGACGCGCGGCCGGAACTGTATGCCTACGGACTGCGTAACCCATGGCGATTGACTGTTGACTCGGTGACCGGTCAGATTTGGGTGGGTAACAACGGGCAGGATCTGTGGGAGACTGTGCATTTGGTCCGTCCCGGGGAGAACTACGGTTGGAGCGTTTACGAGGGGAGCCACCCGTTTTACCTCAACCGCAAACTTGGTCCCCATCCGTTGACACTGCCGACTGCGGAGCATCCTCACTCGGAGGCGCGATCGATCACGGGTGGAGTGGTTTATCACGGGGCCAAGTGGCCTGATTTACGCGGGTATTTCATCTACGGCGACTACAACACCGGTAAGATCTGGGGCATCAGGCATGACGGTGAGAAGATCGTGTCGCAACGCGAATTTGCCGATACTACGCTGGCGATCGTGGGGTTTGCCACGACTCGTTCAGGAGACCTGCTGGTCGTCGATCATGGCAGCGGTTTTTACCGGTTTGTGCCGCAGCCAAGAGTTCGTCAGACGCTGCCGTTCCCGTCGCGCCTGAGTGAGACCGGATTGTTTGCTAGCACCGAGACACACGAAATGCGGCCGGGCGTTATCGGTTACTCGGTGATTGCCTCGGGCTGGAACGACGGGGCGTTGGTCGAGCGCTGGATGGCGGTCCCTGGTGAAGAGCGGGTTGGTTTCAACCAAAGCCGTCCATGGACTTTCCCCAACGGTTCGGCGCTGGTGCAGACGCTGTCCGTGGAGCGGGAGGATCATCGCGGGTTGGCCAAGCGGTTTCGCGTCGAGACGCGAGTTCTGTTGCGGCAGCAAAACGAATGGTTCGGCTACTCGTATGGGTGGAACAAGGCGCAGACCAATGCGGAACTTATTCCAAGCGACGGTGCCAAAGCGACATTTCGCGTGGCCGATGCCAAGTCACCGGGCGGTTTTCGTCGGCAGGACTGGGTTTTCCCAAGTCGGGCGGATTGTATGGCTTGTCATAGTCGAGCAGCCGGTTTTGTGATCGGCCTCACCGGCCACAACACGAATCGGAATCGCGATTATGGCTCCATCACCGATAACCAACTGCGCACGCTTTCCCATATTGGTTTGTTCAACAATCCACCGAAACGAAGTGGCAAGTCTTCAGGATACTTGGTGAACCCATACAATATTTCAGAGGATCTCGAAAAGAGAGCCCGTTCCTATCTGCACATCAACTGTGCGGTTTGCCATGTTGAGGCTGGTGGTGGCAACTCGATGATGGAGTTGGGCCTTGGCACCTCACGGCGCCGAATGCGCCTCATTGAGTCGCGCCCGCAGCACGACACCTTCGGTATTGCCAACGCCATGCTGGTGTCGCCGGGCGTGCCGGAGCAATCGGTGTTACTGCAGCGACTGAACCGGAGGGGCAGAGGACAGATGCCGCCCTTGGTTTCAGGCGCGGTCGATCATGCCGCGGTCGAACTATTTCGCGAGTGGATCGGTGGCATGAAGCCAAGCACCATTTTTGTGAAGAACTGGAGGATGGCCGATCTCGAGCCGGCGTTGAGCGGACTGGATGGTGATCGTTCATTGGCCAGTGGCAAAGAGGCATTCGACAAGTCGGGCTGCGTGCAGTGTCATCGATTCAATGAGCGCGGTGGAAGTGTCGGGCCGGACCTGGCCGGCCTGGGCAAGCGCATGAAGCCGCGGGAGGTGCTCGAGTCCATGATCGAGCCGTCACGAACCATTGACGAGGCGTATTCGATGCAGCAATTCACCATGAGCGACGGCATGGTGCACCTTGGGCAGGTGCAGGATGAGACAGATGCCGTGGTGCGGTTGCGAAGTTTGTCAGCGACATCGGCACCGCTCACCTTGCCCAAGTCGCTAATCGTGAGCCGCAAAAAACTGGGTGTCTCCAACATGCCGCCCGGCATGTTGAACACGATGACCAAGAAACAGATTCTCGACCTTGTGGCCTACCTGCTGAACTGATCCTTTTTGAGTGTCGAGTCGGTCAAACGCCCTTGATTATTACGATTTAATCTTTGGATCCACGAGTTGAGG
>Ga0209753_1000191_pt1 | contig 24172 bp, 13 predicted proteins | sample METZYME_3_550m_FD_187550 | JGI IMG/M metagenome (GOLD analysis project Ga0209753, IMG submission 187550) | Marine microbial communities from oxygen minimum zone in mesopelagic equatorial Pacific - METZYME_3_550m (SPAdes) (version 2) | ecosystem: Environmental > Aquatic > Marine > Oceanic... | reverse complement strand
CATAAAGAACCCGAGCTATGGTTGATTCTGCTGGACGAGCCAGTTCCAATGGATCGATCTGAAAAAATTCATCTACCGGTAAAGCTGATTGCCAGACAGGGTCATCCAAAACCCCATCTATGACCGGTGGTTCTGAACATCGGACCGCTGTAGCCGTTTTGAATCTCAAGGAATCGGGATTAAAGTCAGTTAAATAATTTGATTGTCCATAACCCAAGCCTAAAATAATCAGGTTAACTATTAGAAATCTAAATATGAACCATTTTCTAATGGTAAAGGTGTCAATTTTCCTTTGTATTCTTTGATTCAATATTTACTCTGCCTTTACTTCAAAATCTAATTTAAAAAAATCATATATCATCTTATCACCAATGTCTGGATAATATTTCCCTGACCTGTACTTAATATCATAGAGAGTTCTGTCAATTTTTATTTGTCCTTTAGCACTTGCACCTTTATCTGAAAATCTTACAACTGCAGGAAATTCTACAGGATGGCTTATGCCCTTGATAGTCAGATCACCAGTGAGATCAACTGACCCTTGTTTATAGGAAACGCTCTTAATCTTTAGCGATGCCCTAGAATGGTTCTCAGTATCAAAGAAATCAGTGGATCGAAGATGGTTCTCAAGTTTTATGCCATAGGGACTGTCCTTCATATCCATAACCGTTATGGTTGACATATCCACTATACATTCACCGGTTAAGATTTTTTTACCTTTAACCACCACAGAACCGCCTTCAACTTTCACATACCCCCAGTGAGTTCCGGTGACTTTTTCTGCAGTCCACCTTAGTACAGTATTCTCAACATTCAGGGTGAATGTTTTTTCATTCTCTGCATATACAAAACACAGGAAAAAGACTGGGATAAATAGTTTTTTCATTGTAGTTCCTGATCTAATGGATATTGGTTAATGAATCTGTAACTATATCAAAAAAATAGCTCCAATCATGGAGCTATTAGTTAATTATATCTCAATAGAGTCTCTCTAGTTACCAAGGGCCATATCCACGATTAGGAGTATGTCAAATACATCCACTGAACCATCCAAGTTCACATCTGCATTTTGGATCTGTTCATTATTGAGATCAATATAGCCAATTATATAGTTGACAGTGATAATCACATCGAGAACATTTACAATACTGTCAAGATTCAAATCCCCAAAATCAATATTCAGTGGTGGGATCGCTCCTGGCGGGAAATAGATCCTATCTACCCAGGCACAGTCTTCACCTGAACTCTGGGCATCGTCTTTTTCGTAGACCCAGCGAAGTGTATGTTCGCCCGCTGGCAGGTTTACCGTGTATTCAACCCAATCTGTTGTACCGCCAATCATTAACTCTTGGGAGTCGTTATCTATATAGAAATCCAAATAATCATAAACCGTTCCGGATTCCCCTTGCTCGGATGATGCTTTGGACCAGAATTGAATATCACCTTCATAAAGAATATTCATTACAATAGAAAGTTCTGATGTTTGATCATGACCAATATCACCAGACTTTGCTGAAAAACTACCTGAGTATGCGTCTGAATCAATGACCCAATCCGCATTCCCACCATGTACCCAGTCGAACGATGCGAAGTCTCCTGTTTCAAAGTCTTCAATCATGAGACCAAATGTAATAGGAACGGGGTAGACAAATTCATAGTCTGTATCTAAAGCGCCGATGACCAATCCAGCAAGTGCTGTATGACCAACAGGGGCATCTGATGATGCAGTAATTTCGATCGTTACAGTGACCTGCTGATTCATATCCCACCAGTAGGCATTATCACTTTCTATACTTCCAAGTGTAAGATATGGATCGCTTGTGGTGGCTTCGAATGTGGGATAACTCACAGGGGCGTGCCCTGTGTTTTGTATCACCAGTTGGAGAGTGGCTGACTCACCAGGATCCAGGGTGCCATTTCCATTATCATAGAATTCAGCGGAGACTAAATTATATGCTGGAGCTTCAACAGCCATGTTAACATCATACTCCCAGGTCTCTGCCCCATCGATGGCCTGTATCGTAAAAGGAACCTCTGCTCCATCTTCAACATTCCAACTCACTTGCAACTCGAAGGGCCCAACCGTTACTTCATCGCCAGCGGCAACCGAACTTTGAAAAATTTCTTCCGTAATGATGTCTACCATAGATCCTTCATGGGACAGGATAAAGGTTAGATCGCCCGATGGATCCTGCCCTACATTTTCAAATGTAGTGTAGAAATAACCCATCTCGCCATAATCCAGGATTTGATCTCCTCCACTGTTCACTGTAACATCCCCCAAGAGCATATAGGCACCATCAGGAGCGATTACATTTACAGAAGTTTCATAAGGGATCCTATTATAAGCCGTCACAACAACATCAACAGGTCCAGGTATATCCAGAGCAGTCTCAAAAAACAGGTCTACAGCACCGGAACCATCCGTGTAAGCCGATGCCAGGAGATCTCCATCCCTGGATACTGAGACTAATGCTCCGCTTTCTCCAGTTTCGATGTTGAATTCGGTAGCACCTATGATAATTACATCGCTGTGGGTCACTTCCATACCCGTTGGAGTATCAGACCGCATCACAACTGACGGATCGCCAAATATTGTCCAGTAACATGTTTCATCATAGCCCTGGGAACCATAACTGTCATTCATCTGGCTCATTCCATTGAAAGAAAGACCACCAAAGGTTCTTTTAATATTATCGGAATAGGATTCAACAAATATGGCATTCATTTCGTCCTGGCCTTCCATGGGCGGGTTCCAGGCCTGATTTATGGTGGACATGAGAGTTGCAATAGCACCTGTTGGGTTTCCATCGGAATCGGTGGCACGGAGCCAGGTTTCGGCAAAACAGGTCCCAACATTAAATTCACCATTTACACAGGCCACAGACCAGATAAAGGGCCACATACCTGTATTCACCAAACCATTTACATTGGTGTTATTCATGGGGCAGCCATTTCCCCAAGATCCATTAGAACCATGCCCGGTGTAATTCACAATAGACCGCCCTTCATTTATGGCGGCTTCACCCTGTGCAACTGTACCGTCCGGATCGTATATCTGATCTACTTCAATATACGTGTAAGCTAAAAGCAGTTCACGGATATTATCCAAGTGTTCATCATCATATTCACCATCATCACCAGGTCCCTGGTTTGAAGCAAATCCAGATCCCTTTTTATACCAGTCTGCTGCTGGATCAGGATCCATTTCATATTCAATGGTTCTGTTGATCATGGTTTCCACCTGTTCACCTGTTTCTGCAGAAAATCGTCCTATAATCAGATCAGGATAAAAATCATTACCGGCAACAAAGGTAAGTGAATTATCAGATGGACTGTTGGACCCTGCACCATCTGAACGGCGTATGGTCTCAATCTGATCAATGTCTCCCACAAGCAATACAAATGCAATCCCATTCTCATAATACTGGTCTTCAACCAATTGGGCCATATCATCCACATCCCCAATATCTGCTATGTCTACCATTTCAGTCGGGATGCCCTTATAATTTTTCCAGTCTACAAAGGTCTGCATTTCATCCATAAAGTCGCCATAACTAATTATCAACATAGGCCCCTGCTCACCCAGAACATCATATCGATCATCTGTCGGGTAATTTATGAAGTGGTCTTTATACATGTGCTCAAATTCACGAGACCCGCCATTTGCCGGGCGTCTTGTCAGCGGATTATTCTGACTTAACCCATTTTCTAGAATAGATATTTTAATATGGGTATAGATCCGCAGTGTCCTTTGAATTGGGTTATACTGAATCGGTTGTAAAACGACTGTTTGTCCTCTCAAAGAACGCATGATGTAGGGCTCTCTCATAAATACAAAATTACTGGGATACCATTCATCTGTCTGGTAGGGTTTACCATAGGTATAGGGAATGGTTGAAGGATCAATATCCCGAGTTAAGTTGCCCTTGGACGGCTCTATGTTCTCCACTGGCACGTCTATGAACTCTGTCTCTAAGACAGACAGCTCCATATGCGCGAGGTCCGGTATAATGATGGATCGGGCCATGCGGGGAAGCTCAGGAGCGCCGCTTTCAAGTATGGGTACACTTCCTGGGAACGTGATCCGATTCTTCCCATTTGGCAGTTGTTCTATAAAATATCCACCTACATCAAACGATATTTCCAGGTGCCTGTCTGAAATGGAATTTACATCCCAAACAGGTTCCGATGGTCGTGACGTACCGGTTTCTACCCATTGCCGGGCAAAAAGTCCTGTTAGAATGAAAGACAGAACAATAATTAATTTTGATGCAATTTTCATGAATACAATTGAAGTAAATGTATGCTCTGGTAATAATACGTTTCAAGGAAAGGCGAAACTCATCCTATTGCTCTCATTATTCCTGAGCTTTGGAATCTAATTCAATTTTGACATATTAAACCAATCATGAATCTTTTTTTCAACAGAATGGAATTCAGTATTTTTATCACGTTTCTTAAGCCCTTTAGCATAGATCTGAAGTTTATGAATCAACATATCTTTTGCTGCTTCGAATTGAGATCCTGAAAGTGATTTAGATGTTAATATTTTTTCTAAGGATCGAATCCGGTACTGCTCTATGCCGCCAAAAACCCTTGAAAGTTGGTCAGTATGTCCACCGAATTTTTTAATCAATGGCTGATCCAGAAACAGGACCGGGTATTTCGCAGTGATTCGCAGCCACAGATCATAATCTTCACACACGTCTAGGGATTCATCAAACAGCCCTACATCTTTGATTACGGATGTGTGGAACAAGGACGATGATGGTGAGATCCGACAGATATCCAGGCACTTTTTAAAAATATTTCCACCATATTTCTGGTGTTTTTTCATTTGATTAATGCGTACACCATTTCGAATCCAGATCTCATTGGTGTGGCAAAAACGTAATTCTTCATTATTCTGCAATAACTTGACCTGTATTTCTAGTTTGTCTGGTAACCACTCATCGTCTGAATCCAAAAGGGCGATCCAGTCACCTCTGGCACTATTAATTCCCGCATTTCTTGCTGAGCTGACGCCTTTATTGGATTGTTGGATTATTTGGAGTGATGAATAATTAGCAGAAAGCCAATCCGCGGTACCATCCGTAGAGCCATCATCTACAACGATTATTTCGTATGGTTGATAGGTTTGGCTTAGGATCGAATCAATTGCCCTGTCTAAGGTCTGTCTTCGATTGAATGTAGGGATGATAACTGAGATGTTCATGATCTACAAATCTTATTCATCGAATAAGGGTTGGTCAAATATCTTTATGTATCAGTACCCAAAATAATATCAACAATGAGGATTGCATCAGAAAGATTTACAATACCATCATTATTTAAATCAGCCAGGTATAAATATTCATTATCAAGCATCAGTTCAATAATCCCCAAGAGATCTGAAATATTTGCCTTGCCATCAAAATTTATATCACCGACAATTATGTCCGGGTCAAGATATTGGTCATCACCATTGGATAACCAGTTCAGGCTAAATCTTGCAAAGGACAACTGATAAGATTCATATTCGCCATTTTCATAGAAGATGCCGATTGACCCATCTTCCAGGATTGTCAAACTGGAATACGCGGCATTTCCGCTGTAGATCTGTTTTGAATAAGGCCATGTATCCGCTTCATCCACACTCACAAAAACATGGAGATTCACACGGGATGACGAATGTTTTGGATTTGAAAACAAGATTCTATTTCTATTGAACCCGTTTAGCGTTGAAGTGTACCTGATGAAATCTGCATTGCAAAACGGATCAATAAGTTCCGTTTCATAATAAGGAGTACCCCACATCTCACCGTCTGTGTCCGATACTACAATCTTTCGATAATTCTGGCTCCTGATATTCATCATCAAATCACCATTATTCAGTTCAACTATTTTTGCTTCATTTCCATTATAAGAAGCAACATCTGATATATAGTTCCAATTCACACCTCCGTCATCACTGTAAATCATGTGATTTGCAATAGCGGAACTTGCGGAATAGCGGACACCAATTGCTGCTACAATTCTTCCATTGGCTAACTGGTGCGCGCTCCCGGAGGCAACCCAGGCTGCATACCATCCCGTCGCATAAACCTGGTCGGTAATTTCAACAGGGGTGTCCCAGGTTAAACCATGGTCAGAACTCCTGGATAATTGCACCCTGATTCGATTGGCTGGCGTGGACTGAAAAAGCCCAACGTGGGATGCATATAAACAAATAATATCTCCTGAATTTCTATCAACAACTAAAGCAGGATCAGATGCACCATAATTCCCAAAATCTGCAATGATAACAGGATCCAACCATGTATCACCATTGTCTGTACTCCTGCGAACGGTGATGTCAATATTACCGGGCAAATCGGTATTATTATCAATCCGGGCATCCGCCGCCACTATTAATGACCCATCTATGGCAGTACAAATGGCGGGGATTCGATAAGCCGCTGAATTATAGTCGCCGGCAGAATAAAGTATTTTATGTCCCAGGAGAATGACCCTCTCGCCTTCAACAGATGTTTGTGTTGGTACTTCAATATTTCCGCCAATTGTAACCGTTTCGCAGGTGGCATCTATCGATTCACCTTCAACGGCATTGGGGCTAATGTCATAAGTAATCCAGAAATGATTATTTCCATGGTCTAATGGTTGAGATCCGGATATAGAGAATACTCCTGTTGCGGGGGCTGCTGATCCGAACAAATAGGTCGTATCCAAACGGGAATTATTCCCTGTAAAAAACACGTCCACATTTTCTACATTATTCGGATTTGTACCACCTAATGTAAGGTCAAATTCTGTCAATATTGACCGAGTTGAAGACATAACCACATTCACCAACATTACTCTTGCGTTTTGACTCCCCCGTCCGGTCGGAAGTGTTGTTTGACTGATCGTTGTGGCTACATACGTAGAGGATGAATCCGGGTTAACAATAAATGCGCCCCCGACTAAACTCCCATTATGACCGTTACCGGAAATATCCGGTGCAATTTGATCAGTCACATTTTCAAAATCCCATGATGCTAATAGGTCAGGTTCCATGCCTGACACAGTATCTGCCATATCATACTCCAGTTCTTCCGGAGTCAAAGCGGTTGACCAAAACCTGATTTCATCAATATCACCGGGGAAATAATTATTCAAGTTCGTGTCAAAACCAAAATATAGATCAATTGCATTTGCAAAACTGGTTGTCCCAATGGCCGAATGTGTCGCGGTACAATTATTTTGAATGATGCCATCAATATAAAGTTTATTGGTATGGTCAACAGTATTTACAACCATGGCTGTATGGTGCCAGTTCCCATCCAACAGGATCGTTTCGCTCCAGTTTGGAGAACCCACATGAACATTTTGAACATTTTCAAGATTATTGGCAAAATGGCCAGTTAAGTTATTCATCAGTTCATAGCCGGTACCTGCATTTGGCATTCGCTTATGGATAAACCGATGGTAGTTTGACACATCGCCTGAACGGACCCAACAGGTAATTGTAAAATCTTCACCAGTATTAATATCAAGATCATCATGATCCTGGACGATGACATAGCCAGATGATCCATCTAATTGCAGGTAACTGTTAATTTGTCCATAAGACTTACAGAAACAAAATCCTGCAATAATAATCTTTATAATTGCTTTGTTTTTTAACATCGCATGCAAACCAATTTATTTTACTTATCAGTTTAACTTTTCCATAATCAGGTGTGCCATGGCATGGTCCTGGATAGCGTTTCCAACTGATTTAAACAGCGTGATCTCATTTTCTGATTCACGGGCAATTATATCTCCGGAAACCACCTGCCCCAGTTCTCCATGCAAGTGTTCGAAAGACCAGGAACCTTCTTGAACTGGAATAATTAAATCACCTGCTTCCTGTTCACAAGCTTCTCTATTATCCACGATTATTTTAGAACGTGCAACCAGGCCCGTTGGCACTTCTCTAAAACTGGGCTGGTGTGAGCCTACAACATTCAAGTGACACCCCGGTTTAATTTCGTCGGTTTCAAACAGCGGGGACTGGGCAGGAGTTGTGGTGCAGACAATATCAGCTTCCAGCAATGATTCTTTTTTGCCAATCACACATTCAACTTGATTGGCAAGTGTACTGCAAAATTTTTCTGCCGATGGTTTACTGCGGCTGAATACCATTATTTTTTCAATGGACCTCACTTCCAAAACAGCTTCAATATGGGAAGCAGCCTGGACCCCAGTACCAAAGACTGCACAGACATTTGCATTCTCCTTTGCTAATAAATCCGTAGCTAAGCCGGATGCTGCACCGGTTCGAATTGCTGTAATCGATGCGCCATCTAGATTCGCAACATGTTTTCCGTTTTCAGCATCAAATACCTGAACAATTCCGTGAATCAAAGGCAGTCCTTTATCTGGGTTTGAATAGTTCACAGACACGATTTTAACCGTATAGTAGGGACTCCCAGTTGCATAGGCAGGCATCACAAGGGATGTAGCATTCTTATCTGGAATATCCAGGCTTAACCTAGGGGGTACAACAGCTTCTCCATTGCTCAATTGAGCAAATGCAGTCCCCATAGCTCTAATGGCTTCTTCCATAGAGATCAGATCATTGATCTGGTCTCTATTTAAAAAGATCATTCTTATATAATTCTATTGGATCATTTTGTGTACTTAAAGGGATCATCATGAAATGATAGGTGTGCTCTTTCGACTGAATCTGGTATTTGTCCAACGGCTGTGCCCACCAGCTGTCTTCACCGCCAACACCCATTTGTAAATGATCAATATCGAGATGGACAAGGTCTCTTTCTACTAAATCTATCGTATGCATACTTTTCTTGGTTACCTTGATATTCTCATTCGTCCCATTTTGGGATCTCTCAAAACCGTGATCAAAGTCTTCTGGCTTAAAGTGGCTGGCATTTAAGGAAAGGAATCCCGTTACCATGATGCCATCACCCCGATCATTCCTCAATGTGGCCCAGCGTACATCGGTCTTATTCCCATTTTCCTGCGGACGCACATAGGGATGGTATTGTTCAGAAACTTTTCCCGAATAGATATCTACTTTTGCGCTGGATTGCCGATCCCAATAGTTTTCATGGGGCCCTCTGCCAAACCAGGTCAGGTTATTATATTCTTTTGGAATTTCCATGGTTACACCAAACTTGGGCAGGTTTGGCAGTTCAGGCATATTCGGTTCAAAACTATGGTTGACCAATATGCGGCCGTTACCATAAATACTATACACTATTTCTCCTTTTGAACCGATATCAGGATATTCATAGCTGACCCGGATCCCAACTAAATCATCCTTAATTGTGACACGTATCTCACCAATTATTTGATGATCCGTGGCATCTTTCCATACTGCTAATCTCTGGGGCATTTTATTACCAAAATCATTATCAATAGGAGTCCTCCAGAAATTCGGCCTGGGACCCTTTAATAAATATTCCTTCCCATTCCATATCCAAGACTCCAATGTGCCATGCTTCTTGGAAAATTTTATTTTGAAATCACGTCCAACTATCTCTACCCTGTCATCGGTCTCATTAACCTTTTCAAAAGTAGGAATATTCGCCAGACTTCCTGCCTGCACTTCTGGTGAAACATTTTTTATCGTATTGTAATTCACCAGGGGTAGTTGTTCCCATGCAACAAGATGCCCCTTGTTTAATAATCCCTGATCATGCTTAAGTCTGAATTCAAATTCCAGGAAATATTCTGTCAATGGTTCCATGTTAACTGCAGTTACTGGAATATTAATGTACCGGCTTTCCTGGGGTTTGAGACTAAGGTTTTTTAATATTCCTGATTGAATTGTTTTTCCTTCTGATCTCAATTTCCATGATATTTCAAACTCTTTGGAATTGGTAAAAAAATGCTCATTGGTGATCTCAACCAAAAAGTCGCGAAGGCCAAAGGGTTTAACCAAAAAATTCTGATATGCTTTTTTTGCTTCAAAAAAATGCGGGTTTGGTTTTCGATCGGGCTGGACCAAACCATTAATTAAAAAATTGCCGTCGCTGGGCGTATCCGGCGGCCCATAATCGCCACCATAGGCAAAATAGGTTTTACCTTTGTCCGATGTTTTTTTCAGTCCCTGGTCCACCCAGTCCCAGATACAGCCTCCTTGAAGCTGTGGTTCCTTTCGGATGAGGTCCCAATATTCTGCCATACCGCCGAGACTATTCCCCATGGCATGCATATATTCACACATAATAAGAGGCCGCTCATGTTTTTTTTCTGACCATTTTTTCAACCATTCCACACCGGGGTACATGGGTGAAAATACATCAACATGATCCCGATCTTCTGCTCGTTCATAGTGGACGGGCCTGGAAGGGTCCCTTTCGTGAATCCAGTTCGAACAAGCAACAAAATTCACCCCGTCCCCGCCTTCGTTTCCCATGGACCACATGATAATGGACGGATGGTTTTTATCCCGTTCTACCATTCTTTGAATACGGGTCAGATGGGCAGTTTCCCACTCTGGTTTATTTCCCAGGGTTCGATCAGGGTGATACCCCATGCCATGGCTTTCAATGTTCGCTTCACCAATAACATAAAGACCGTATTTATCGCAGAGATCATACCAGTATGGATCGGATGGATAGTGACTGGTTCGGACTGTGTTAATGTTGAATTCTTTCATTAATTGGATATCTTTTTCCATCAGTTCAGGGCTGATAACATGTCCCGTTACCGAATCATGTTCATGGCGATTCACTCCTTTAATCAAAATAGGCTGCCCATTGACTAAAAATTGTCCGCCGCTAACTTCTATAGATCGAAATCCAATTTGATCACTGACTGAAGCAATGACATCATATCCATTTTTCAACGTAATCTGGAGCGTATATAGGTTTGGAGTTTCAGCGGTCCAGGCATCTACATTCATAATCCTTTTTCCCAACTCATGAACCAGGTCTGAATGAGCTGAAACCGTTATCCTGTCGGTTTTATTGTAAACCCGTCTGCCATTAGGTTTAAATAATTCAGTCTGAACGGATATTCGTTCATCGGAATCAGAATCATTTTTAATATTTATTTCAAGTTGGAAATCACCATCCTTAAACGTTTCATTCAGTGGTGTCTTAGCCCAAAAGTCAGCGATCCTGAGCCTTGGCTCAGCAGCCAGAAACACGTCCCGTTCAATACCGCTGATGCGCCAGAAATCCTGGCACTCCAGGTAGGTTCCATCGGACCAGCGGTACACTTGCAGTGCCACTAGATTTCTCCCAGTCTTTACATATTCAGTGATGTCAAATTCTGCAGGGAGTTTGCTGCCCTGGCTGTAGCCAACCTTCTGTCCATTCAGCCATAGAAAAAAAGCAGATTTCACTGCGCCAAAATGGATTACTATCCTGTGGCCTTCCCAAGCAGAAGGGATTATAAATTCTTTTCGATAAGAACCAACCGGGTTATATCCATCAGGGATATTTGGGGGGTCAGGATTATAGGAAAATTCGTAGGGATGGTTCAAATAAATTGGAACACCATAGCCATTAATCTCCCAGTTGGCAGGTACAGGAATTTCATTCCACCCGGAATCATCAAAATCAGTTTTATAGAAATCCATTGGGCGGTCAGCAGGGTCTCGTACCCAATTGAATTGCCAGTCTCCATTAAGAGATTGGTAATACTTTGACTGTGATAGATCGTTGGTTTTGGCTAATGCTTTTGATTCATAATTAAAAAAAGTCGCTCGAGCTGGCATTTTATTGATCTCAACAACGGCTGGATCTTCTATTTCAGGTGGAGTGTTCGCTGCCAAAATCATAAATACAGAAAGATTAATCTTTATCGCTTTGTAAAAATAAGTATTCATTTGCTTCTCAAAATAGTTGTTTAGGATATGTGCCACGATCGATCAGTTTTTGAATTTCTCCCATAACAAATGGCCTGTCATCTTTATAGGTTACACCAAACCAGGAAGACGCACTGCGCAGGACATGAACATCTTCCCTGCCGCTTTTGATCAAATCATTCACAACAGAAGGAATCAGGTATTCACTCTTGAGTTCATTGCCTTCGTCATTTAAAAATTCCACAAACATAGTTTTTAAATATTTAAAAAGTACCGGTGTGAATCCCCAAACATTCATGGAAACAGGCTCACTACCATCCAGTTTAATATTCCGATCCGATGTAACACCTTGCTCTGTCCTTTGAAGTTCTCCTGTTTCTATAACGGTATCCAATTTCCCTTCTTTCACTGTACAAAGCCCTCGTGTCACACCTCCAAAAGTAGACAATGTTTTATCCAATTGAAAAGCAACCATGGAAAAATCATCGGCTCCACTTAGATAATAATCAGCAACAACTTTGAATGATTCTCGTCCATAAAAATCATCACCGTTGATTGCAACAAATGGTTCATGAATCAGGTCCGCAGCGGCAAGAATCGCATGCCCGGTCCCCCAGGGTTTATTTCGTCCTTCGGGACAGGTGAATCCATCAGGCAGATCATGTAAATCCTGAAACGCAAACTCAACCTGAATCTTGCCAGAATATTTATCAGTGATCTGTGACTTGAATTCATCTTCAAAATCCTTACGGATAATAAAAACGACCTTATTAAACCTTGCCTGGATAGCATCGTAAACAGAATAATCGATAATCGTTTCACCGCTGGGACCAACTGCATCCAATTGCTTTAGCCCACCGTAACGGGAACCCATACCTGCTGCCATAACTAATAATGAAATATCTGTCATTCGTCTTATACCTTATTCTGAATCATCAAATTAAAACCTTTGTTCCTTCATCCGAATGGATAATGTATGATTTTCCACCAACAGATTCTATCGCTTCTGCTACGGACTCAGGGTTTTCGGGTGCATAGGTAAACATACAGCCGCCGCCGCCAGAGCCGTTGATCTTTCCGCCAAGAGCACCTGCATTTTGAGCAGCATCCATCATGGATTCTATCTTGGATGTGCTGACCTGTAGAACATCTCTTAATACAGAATGATGCTTAGTCAGGTATTGCCCAATTTTATTATGATCTATCTCATCTTTTTCTAATTCAGCTAATGCTCCATTAAGCAGATCACGATTTTGTACCGTACCGTGAAATAATGTTTTTTGGTCTTCATTGAGATCAGAGAGATCAAGTTCATCACGGCACTTTTGAATATTCAAATTTGGATTCAGATTCTTTAATACTTCAAATAATTCCAACCTGGCTTCCCGGCATCGGCTCAAAATCCCCATAGTATCTTTCGGCTCACATGAATCACCTAAAACAAATGCTCCCAGATTTGGATTCAAGGTTTTAATGGAAAGGGTCGGTTCAGATTCAAGATAGATCAGGTTTCCAATCGCTGTGGAATATTGATCCATCATGCCGCCGGGTTCGTTGAATTCTTCCACTTCTGTTTTATAGGCCAATTCACCAATCTTTTTTTGATCCCAATGTGGTGGTTCATCCGCCATCTGGGATAAAAAATTGATCCAGGTCACGGAAATGGCGGACGAACTGCTGGTCCCAGCGCGAATGGGAATTTCGCTGGTGACATAGCACTCAAATCCATTGGAAAAGGTGATGCCTGCATTTTGGCAAACCTTGATCCCGCTTTTGAAATAATCTCTGGGTTTTTGATACGAAAGATCATCCAAAAAAAAGGTTTCTGACTGTTTAAGATCAAGCTTGTGAATTACAACCTTCTGATCAGATCTTTTTTCCCCCTTAAGATTTGCCCTGAGTGAAATTCCCATTGCAATAACCGGCAGGCCAAGGTAATCCTGGTGCTCACCAAACAGGCAGATACGGCCTGGTGTACTTACTTCCAAATCTTAGATAACCCAATTGAAGAAACCACACCCAATCCACATAAGATTGATCCAGATTCAATGTGACCATAGATCAACTGACCAACACCAAGCAGGAATCCATATACAGCAACACAGCCGAACAGCATGCATAAAATTCCATTTGGAACCGGCCAGGGCTCACTTGAAATCCCGTCAGAATATTTCGTCCATCCGGGTCCGCCGGGATTTACCTTCTTTACAAAATTCCGCAGTGTTTCATCATCATCAGGTTGAGTGAAATAAGTAGCTAAAATCCATACAACGGTGGTGAGCAAAGCACCGATAACAATCTTCTGCCATCCTTCCAAAGGTGAATCACCAAAATTGAAATAGCCCGCTATAATAATGGAACTGATCATAGCTACAATCTCGGTGTAAGCATTGATTCGCCACCAGAACCAGCGCAGGATATAGATCATTCCAGTGCCGGCACCAATCATGAGTAATAATGTAAATGCCTGACCTGCACTGGTAAGCATCAACCCAAGACCGGCACCTAAAATGACTGAAATAACTGTGAACAGTCGGCCTGCCAGTACCAGTTCTTTTTCTGTTGCAGCAGGTTTAATAAAGCGGTGATAGAAATCATTGACCAGATAACTGGCCCCAAGGTTGAGCTGTGTGGACATGGTGCTCATAAAGGCTGCAATCAGGGATGCGGCAACCAATCCAAGCAGTCCAGACGGCAACAGGGTCAGCATGGCTGGATAGGCTACATCGTGCCCCAGTTTGTCTTCCGGGAGGTTTGGAAATGCTTCTCGTAAATCTGATAATTCAGGAAACACAATGAGAGACGCTAATGCAATCAGAATCCAGGGCCATGGTCTCAGTGCGTAATGCGCTACATTGAATAAAAAGGTGGCGCCTACAGCATTTGACTCATCCTTCGCAGAAAACATCCGCTGGGCAATATAACCACCGCCACCGGGCTCTGCGCCGGGATAATAGCTGGCCCACCACTGGACCGCCAGGGGAACCAGAAGGACAGGGACCCACACATCTGGATCTGATAGATCCGGGACCAGGGGTAATTTTTCTGTAACATTGGCATGAGCGATCAGGTTTGATAGACCCCCGATTTCAGGGAGACCTAAAATATAAACCATGGCCCAGACCGAACCGATCATCGCCAGTGTAAATTGCACAAAATCGGTAATAATCACGGCTTTTAATCCACCGAGGGTAGAATAGGCCAGTGTAATGGAACAGGCAAGGGTCAGTGTCATCCATCCGGGCATTCCCAGGACAATTTCACCAAACTTTACTGCCGCCAGGCTGACGGCTCCCATAACCAGAACATTAAAAACAAGCCCCAAATACAAGGCACGAAATCCACGTAAGAAGGCTGCCGCTTTCCCGCTGTAACGCAGTTCATAAAATTCGATATCAGTAAGCACACCGGAACGTCGCCACAGGTTTGCATACACAAAAACAGTCAGCATTCCTGTCAGCAGAAACGCCCACCAGCCCCAGTTCCCAGAGACGCCATTCTGCCGGACAAGATCGGTTACCAAGTTTGGTGTATCGGTAGAAAAGGTAGTAGCCACCATGCTGACACCCAACAGCCACCAGGGCATATTACGCCCGGCAAGAAAAAATGATTGTGTATCTTCCCCGGCCTGTCTGGATGCCCAAATGCCCACTGCAAGTGACATGGCAAAATAGGCGCCAACAATAGCCCAGTCTAATGTTGAAAGAATCATTTAGATGTAATCATTTAAACCAAAGATCGGTTCATTGGTTTTCCATTTCCCTCGGGTGAAATCGGGAATCTTCACTGCTGTGCTCCCTAAACGAATTGACTGTTCGCTTAAAGGTGAAACCACACTCATGCTCACCGCATCATATACATCAATCACAGGTTGTGCCCCCTTCAGCGATTCAATAAATGCCCGAAGAATGAAAAAGTCCATCCCACCATGTCCTGACCCGGCTGCCTGGTCTTCAAACTGTTTCCAGAGTGGGTGATCGTATTTAGTCAAGTATTCATCTTCATTTTCCCATTGGTGGTCTTCCGGGCTGATCCCTTCAATATACACTGAACGGGCATCTTTCTGCCAGATTCCCTGGGTCCCCTGTACCCGGAAATTGAGAGAATAGGGGCGTGGATTGTTAGTGTCGTGGCTGAGCATGATGGTCTGGCCCTTTGCGCATTTGATCACTGTAGTTACAATATCCCCGCACTTGAATTCCACATCTGCATTGGGATGATCCGCACCGCCCTTATCCACAATATACTTATTAAGCCCGCGAGTCTGTGTTGCCGTTGAAGTGAGGTGCATCATCCTATTTCCCCGGTTTATATCCAGCATGGAGCTTACCGGACCCAATCCGTGTGTTGGATATAAATCTCCATTACGATCTACAGAATGCTGGGTCCTCCACTTTGATTCCGAATATCCTTTCTTACCAAACTCTACCCCGCCGCCATAGGCTTGCTTACCATCATTAAATTTTACATGGCGCAGATCATGCTGGTAACCGCCCTGGCAGTGCAGCAGTTCTCCAAACATATTCTGGCGAACCATATTTAAAATGGCTATCACATCCCTGCGGTAACAGACATTCTCCATGATCATACAAAATTTCCCGGTGCGCTCTGAAGTGTTTACCAGATCCCAGCAATCATCTACTGTGAGTGCTGCCGGGACTTCCGTTCCCACATGCATTCCACTGTTCATGGCAGCGATAGCCATGGGGTGGTGCCATTCCCAGGGTGTGGCAATATAGACCCCATCCAGGTCTTCATTCTTTACCATATTACGAAAATCTTCATCATTTTTCTTATAAACCCGCGGCTCAGGTTTGCCTCCTTCCTTCAGAATCTTTAAGGCGCTGGCAATCATACCATCATCAATATCGCAGATGGCGGGAATGTCCACTTCCGGATATTTTGCTGCCAGTGAAACCATCCATTGTCCCCGCATCCCGGTGCCGATGAAACCCAGTTTTACCTTTTCCCTGGCTGATGATGAAAAAAGCGTTTTAGGCATTACGGCTGCTGCCGCACCTGCAGCTGCAGTCGTTTTAATAAAATCTCGTCTGTTGATCCTATTAGACATAGTTTGCTCCATTTATTTCAAATCTTTAATGTTAATTCTCACGGATAAAATGTAAGGACTTTTCCCTTCATCCCAATGTCCATATGTAGTGGTCACGATCTCACCATTTGGCAATAGTTCAACACCTGGGTAGGCACAATCCCATGAATGTTTATTATCCTTGATCCTAATTCGAAATTCCCCAGGGCTTTTTTTTACAATATCATCATAGGTCCCAACCCAGGCAACCCAATCACCTTGAGTAGGGCTGTTGGGTGCTGTGTCTCGAAAGGATAAAAAGAGTCGGCCATCATTTAAATATTTCCCTGTATGACGGTCACCTGTGAGTTCGCGTGGCAGCTCCAGGGGACTGCTCCATGATTTTCCTTCATCATTGGAAAAAATTACATGTGAATTCTTGGTTCGGCTGTTTTCCCGCAACAGGGCAGCCAGTTGATTCCCATCTGGGGACCGAATGATCCCTGGTTCACAAAGATGGATCTCATTATTCTGGTGTATGGAAATTGGATGAGACCAGGTGAGCCCGCCATCGGTAGAATTGGTTTGATACAATGTGAAAACGCCGGTCCATTTTCCGTCTTTAGTAAAAAATCGGCCGTCATCATGGAACATGGCCAAATAATGGCCCGGTGTCTTGAGATCCACCACACTGCCCATAACCACGATTCCACCCCATTCACCCGTTGGATGGATCCCTGTCCAGGAGTATCCGTCATCTTCCGAAACTGCCAGTCTCGCAGGATATAAACCGGACCACAATATGAGCCGTTTTGTGCCATTTCCATCAACAACACGATGAATTGTCGGTACTTCCTTGCTGGATGCCCAATTATGTGGAACCTGGAGCCGATCGGACCATGTTTTACCACCGTCTTCGCTCCGCTTGTAAATGATTTCGCCTTTTCCGTGGCCTTTGGGATACACGATAAGAATCGTTTTCCCGTCTTCCAATAATACAGTTGAAGGATGGCCCAGGTAAACTCCATCTTCCTGATCTACAATGGTCTGGAGATCGGTCCTGTTATCTAATTCAATTGTGGGAATCAAAAAGGGGATCGGATCTGAATTCAATAACCAAAAAGAAAGAAAAATAGATAAAAAGGCCCGGATCATTATAAAATAAATCTTGCCTCCAATTTTTTAATTTTAATCACGGGTCTTAAATAATCTAAATGCTGGAATCCTTCTCCAGTCAAAATCTGGCCCTTTCCATTTTACTTTTAAAGATTCCTGCCCGCCTCTTTCAAAAAAGTGTACTTCAATCTCATGTAACCCAGCCTTTAACGGAATATCCCCTGAAACTGTTTCCCGGCTGTGGAGCCCATCATTATTCACGATTGGAAATCCATCGATCAATAAACGGGACCCATCGTCCGATGTTGTTTGAAACTCGTAGGTTCCGTGCTTTTCAATTTCAATGAACCCTTTAAAGGAATGCCCAAAATTATTTTCCTTTGTTGGGTCCAGAAAAAAATTATTCACTGTTTTTTCTTCAACAACATTTGTTTTCAGCATTTGATCACAGGACTCCCATTGACCCAGGAATGTTTTCTGAATTAAACCATTTTTTTTAGTGAGAATATTCACAGGCTGGGACACAACACGGCTGGGCTGAAACCCTTCTGCAAAGGACTGGACATTCAGCATGGTAGGTTTATCCACTTTAAAAGGTTTATTATAATTAATGGAAGATGTTTGATTAATAGTCTGGTTCCCAAATGTGTATTTTAATTCGGCTGTTGAAGCTTCTGAATTAATGGTGATTTCTGCACTATCATCCTGGACATTAATGAACACGTGTGGCTCATTAAGGTAAGGCAGTACAGTTATCTCAAAAACATAGACCGGTGACATGCCAAGCGTTTCATGGAAGTTTTTGGGTATATCAATCACCAGTTTATCCCGCCTGTTGCGCCAATTGAATTCTTTATCTGTTCCCAAGAGTTTGATGCGTTCCTTGCCTGTCCCTTGAACTCCTTTAAGGGTAAGTTCCTTTTCAGGAATTCGATTTAAGAATGCATAAAGAGTTTTGCGGTCTTTAGACAATGTAAACTTGGCTTTTCCAGATCGAAGTGTACGATTGACCGTGGTGCCATAAATGGCGCTTCCATTTTTACCCAGCCACTCGCCAATATCTTCTAATCGATCCACCATGATTTCCGGGATGGTTCCATCGGCTTTTGGTCCGATATTCAAAAGCAGATTCCCACCACGGCTTACAATATCTACCAGAAGCCGTATTAACTCTTCCGATGTATTGTAATCTTTAAGGCCTTCATTACGATTATAGCCAAATGATCTTCCGATCCCCCGACACTCTTCCCAGCCGCGACGGATGAATTCTTCGTTCACAGAATCAGAGTTTGGGTCATACTCTGTAGAATAATATCCCCCATGCTTAAACCGGGTTTCTCCGCCCCACCTGTCATTTACAACCACATCCTTTGGCGCATCCGATTCATTATAGAGCCAGGCTAAAAATTCTTCACTCCGCCAGGTTTTTGAATTCTGTTCCCATTCACCATCGGAAAAAATAATGGCTGGCTTATACCGCTGGACAACATCTTTGAACTGGGGAAGCACATAATCGTTCACATACCGTACAACATTATCGGGGTAGTCTGGATGTTCCCATTCAAATAAAGAATAATAAAACCCTGATCTCAGTCCAGCATTTATTACTGCTTCATTTAAATCTCCAAGAAGATCCCGTTTTGCTGCACCGTTTACAGAATTGTATCCCTTGCTTTCAGCGCTGGGCCATAAACAGAATCCATCGTGGTGCTTTGACGTGAGTACCACATATTTTGCACCGGATTGTTTAAACAGGTCTGCCCATTGCTCCGGCTCATAATCAACCGGGTTAAAAAGATCTATGAATCCTCGATATGGAAAATCTTTACCATAATTCTCTGCGTGATATTTCAGACGTGTACTGTCCCCTGATTTCAATCCATTGAGGTACCATTCTGCATAGCTGCCTTTCGGTCCCCAGGCCGGTACAGAGTACAGCCCCCAGTGAATAAAGATCCCGAACTTGGCATCCTTGTACCATTGGGGCGTAGGACGGGAGTCCAGAGAAGACCAATTCGCTCCATAATCTTTTGCTGAAAGTGGCATTATAATAAACAATATTAATACGATGGATCGCATGGAAACTTACTGGATGGATGTTTCCGGTTTTGGCAAAAAACCGTTTTCAATAAACGCCATGATACCAAACAATGCTCCCCAGGAGTGGAATCGATCGGATGAAAGTCTTTCATCATCTCCCGTTCCTGTGATGGCCGAATAATTCTCACTGACGTAGCCTTTCCTATTCCATTCGGTCATGATGAGGTTCAGTGATTTTTCTGAGAGCTCCGTGGCTGCATCGTAGTATCCAGCCTGGCGCAGGCTTAAATAGGTAAGAAAATTCAATGGCGGCCAGATCGCACCTTTCCAATATCGTTGGTGTTCAAATAGCGGGTCATTTCGTGTGGTCGATGGCAGCATCCACTCCCCATAAAATTCATCAGGATTGTAATAATGCTCTAAAATCCTGTCTTTCTGTTTTTTATCGCCAGTTTGAGCCAAGAGAGGATAAAATATAGTAGGAGATACCCGTTTCGATAATGAATCAGCATCTGTTCGATAATTTAAATAGGCACCAAATCCTTCGCTCCAAAGATTTTCCATTTTGCTTGTATACTGGCTGGCACGGTTTTCAAGTTCGTTTTGTTCTTTATCTCTTCCTATAATGGCAGCCATTTCTGCAAGTGCCCTGCAATCAGATATATATAAACTGTTGAGCCCCACATCCTGGAGCTCCAGGGTATGTTTCTTCTTATTGAACGGAACATCAATGTACATGGGTGAATCATCCATACCGGATTCATACCCTGCGGCCGTTTTCGTTTCAAACACCGGTTCATTGAAAGGATTTTTTGCTGGAGAAGAGCCGTAGCTTAATAACCCTTCGTTTACCCTCGCCCTGTGCCACCAGCGGTTCCATTCCAAAAGATCATTAAAGGTGGCTTCGATAAACCATTTCTCCGGATATCTTTTGTACACTTCCTTGACCATGATGCTGCCCACAGGTGGTTGAGAACGGTCAAATGATTTACTTCCGTTTCCACGATTATCATTGGGAATAAATCCTTCTTCTGTTTTGCCATGAAGATGTTCTATAACATTGGCAATGGCAAGTTCTCTATCTGCCAGCCCTGTCATGTATGCCAGAAAAAAATTGTCCCACCCGAAAGTACAAAAACCACCGTATTCTTCATTCCACAGCCGTCCTACTGTTGAGACAACTCTGTCAAACTTTGGTTCATAAATTAGATTCCAGGCAATACCTGATTGAACTGCAATATAAGCGTCTGCAAGATCTCCAAATTTTTCTGATTCACTGTTCATTAGATCTTTTTGATCAGCAAGAGCACGTTTGATCTGAGATAATGTCCGTTTTTCTCCCGTTGAGATCCCGATCTCCCCCCTCAACCATACCGCAAGATAGGGTGTTTTCACATCCAGGTACGGATCATCATCAACTGGCTCCGAAGTACTGTATACCTGTATAGTTTCCCCAGGACACGTTGCCTTAAGCCAATCTTTTTCCCGAGATAGATTCCCGGGTCGATTCCAGAGCATGCCAGACTCTATCACTACCTTGATACGATCCTTTGGGATGGATTTGGGTGAGATCAATATGACGAGATCATTTCCGACATGGGCTGTTTCTATGTTTGCGTCAAGTCCTTCCCATTGGATCTCCAATTGTGTAAAACTGCCATTGTAAGCATGATGCCCTGGCCTGATTATTTCTGAATTTTTTTCTCTTCTTCCGATTAATGCAGCATCCAGATATTGTTCTTCTAAAAAATAGTGCTGCTTAAACGCTAGATTGATCGCGAAGCCTTGGGGCAATAGAACATGCTGGAGGACGCTGGACGTATTCCATGTATTCCACCCTCTTTGGAGGCTATTTTGGATCTGCTGGTATTCATCAAACTTGGATCTAGATTGCTTCGCAGATGTAATGGATAATAATAAAAGGATGTACAGATTAAGAGATGATCGACTGAAAAACAGGTTCAATAATCTAAATCTCATTTAGTCAATTACTAGTTTAGAAAGATGAGTTAAATCATCCTTTGCATCAAACGGGACCAGTATGAACGAATAATGATAGGGCCTAGGATCCAAAGTATATTTTTTATGCGGGCGGGCGCCCCAGCTGTTGTCCCCGCCAACTCCCATCTGTTTATAATCGATTAACCAATCCACCTGGTCCTTGGGCTTGATATCCAGTTTCCCGTGCTTTTGCCCATGGCGAACATGATCCAGGTCTTCATAGGGATACTGGTGTACGCTGCCATCAAACGTTGGAGCACCTATTGCCATAAGCCCAATCTTTCCATTGGATAAAGCCATCCACCGAACATCTGTTTTATTCCCCGTTTCCTGCGGGCGAACATATGTATAGGTCTGATCCCAGACGGAACCTTCATATCTATGGATGGGTGCAGATGTTTTCCGGTCCCAATAGGATTCATGGGGACCGCGGCCAAACCAATCCAGCTCGGTGAAATCACCGGTTAAGGACATTTTTTGTCCAAATCTAGGGATTTCAGGATTATCCGATTTTGTATTTTTGATCTGATGGTTTACTTTTACAGCTCCATTCCCATACACAAAATAGTTTGTTTCCAACTGTGTATCTGTTGTATCATGTTCTGATAAAACCTGGATGCGTCCAATATTATTATCCATGGAGCTTTCAATACCTGTTATTTTTAATTCTTTACCAGCATTTCGCCAAACGGCTGTTCGTCCCTGCATGGCATTTCCAAGGTCATTGTCATTAGGGGCTCGCCAAAAATGAGATTCTAAACCATGTTCTAACAGGTCAATCCCCTTGTAATTGTATTGGGATAAATTCCCTTTTCTTCGATCAAAAATGATCTTGAAATCTTCGCCGGAAACTTCGATCAAATGATCAGCTTCTGTCATTTTCAATCCAGGTAGATCCGTAGACTGGGTTGGCTGGACAGGATTTTCAATGGGTAATTTGAACTGCTCCCAGGCCACTAGATGGCCTTTGGGAATCGTGGCCGACCTGGATCTTGAATACGCTCGAATGGTTAAGAAATATTCTGATCCAGGGTTAGTTAAAATTGTTTGATGGTTAAAATTGAATAGATCAGTTTCTCCCGGGCCTAATTTCATATTTTCAAGGTTTCCATTCTGAATCTCCTGCCCGTCTTCTTCAATGAACCATGAAAAGTCCAGGTGACTTAAATCGATAAAATCATACCTGTTTTTAATTTCAATTTTTGTAAGTATCGATTTTTTGGACACATGTGTGAATTTAACCGGTTGATACACTTTTTTGACTTCATGAATATGTGGATTTAAAGACCGGTCTGCGGCCACCAATCCGTTTGCACAAAAGTTTGAATCATTTTCAGGATATTCATTTCCAAAATCCCCGCCATAGGCCCAATAGGCTGTTCCATTCTCATCGGTTTTTAAAATCGTTTGATCCACCCAATCCCAAATGAATCCACCCTGGAGTGTCTCATATTTTTCAAAGGTATCCCAATAGTCCTGGAGATTACCAACACTGTTTCCCATGGCATGAGCATATTCACACAAAATGAGCGGTTTGTCTGTTTCCTTTTCTGCATACTCAGAAATGAATTCAATAGTCTTGTACATGGGAAAAACCACATCCGTGTGCCGCTCATACCACGCCGGCTGATATACAACCGGTCGGGATTTATCCCGGGATTTGATCCAATCGTATAATTTTACAAAATTTTCTCCATCACCAGCTTCGTTCCCCATGGACCACATAATAATGCAGGGCTGATTCTTATCCCGCTCCACCATTCGTATTCCACGATCTAACCATTGCCCTGTCCATTCCATGTCATTGGCAATATGCCCATAGCTCCCCTTGTGGAATTGCATTCCGTGGGACTCGATATTGGCTTCATCAATCACATAAAGTCCGTATTCATTACAGAGTTCATACCATCGTTCCTGGTTTGGATAATGGGATGTGCGCACAGCGTTGATATTGTGCTGTTTCATGATCTTAATATCCTGGATCATGGTTTCTTCCGTGATGGATCGTCCTAATACTGGATCCCATTCGTGACGATTGACTCCGCGAAACATGATGGCTTTTCCATTTATCAGCAGATTTCCATTTTTCACTTCAACCCGCTTGAATCCTACCCTTTGAATGAATGATTCAATCAAGTCCCCCTTTGAATCACTCAGTGAAATCTGGAGATCATAAAGATGGGGTGTTTCCGCGGACC
>Ga0209753_1000188_pt1 | contig 24432 bp, 19 predicted proteins | sample METZYME_3_550m_FD_187550 | JGI IMG/M metagenome (GOLD analysis project Ga0209753, IMG submission 187550) | Marine microbial communities from oxygen minimum zone in mesopelagic equatorial Pacific - METZYME_3_550m (SPAdes) (version 2) | ecosystem: Environmental > Aquatic > Marine > Oceanic... | reverse complement strand
ACAATGTCCTCAGAATTGCGTTTTACACCAGCTTTCAGAACCAAAAAGCCCACCGGAAGCTGACCTTTCAATTGGTCGGCGACACCGATAACCGCGCACTCGGCCACATCACCATGGCCGGCTAATACTTCCTCCATTGCACCAGTAGATAGGCGATGACCTGCCACGTTAATAATGTCGTCGGTGCGGCTCATCACAAATACATAATCGTCCTCATCGATAAATCCAGCATCTGCGGTCTTGTAATAGCCGGGGAACTCCTCCATATAACTCTCCAGAAAGCGTTCGTGGGCATTCCACAGTGTCAGTAATGAACCAGGTGGCATTGGCAGCTTCGCACACAGGGCTCCGACTTCGCCTGCCGGCATCGGGTTACATTGGTCATCCAATACTTGAAGATCCCAACCCGGCGCAACCTTAGTCGGCGAGCCAGGTTTGACAGGCAGGAAACCGTAACCTTTATGATTCGCTGCGATAGACCAGCCGGTTTCGGTCTGCCACCAATGATCAATTACGGGGATCTCCAGTTTCTCTTCTGCCCAGAAAAGAGTATCGGGGTCCGTGCGTTCACCAGCCAGAAACAAAGTCTCGAAATGGCCCAGATCATATTTTTCCAGTAGCTTACCGTCCGGATCTTCTTTCTTGATTGCACGAAATGCCGTCGGAGCAGTAAATAGTGTATTCACTTCATGATCGGCTATAACACGCCAAAATGCGCCGGCATCAGGCGTGCCGACGGGTTTGCCCTCGTAAAGTATCGTCGTACAACCTTTAAGTAGAGGCCCGTAGACTATGTAGGAGTGGCCAACCACCCAACCTACATCGGAAGCTGCCCAGTAGACATCGCCTGCTTCTACCCCGTAAATTGTGTTCATAGTCCAGTTAAGTGCGACCGCGTGACCGCCATTATCGCGTACCACGCCCTTGGGCAAACCGGTGGTTCCAGAAGTGTAAAGAATGTAGAGCGGATCAGTCGCCTTGACGGTTACGCAATCAACCGGCTCTGCTGCCCCCATCGCCTCCTCCCAATCTATGTCTCTGCCAGATTGCAGTTCGGCAATTTCCTGTGGCCGTTGTACAACGATTGTTTTTGATGGTTTATAGCTGGCGATATCGATCGCATCATTTAATAGCGGCATGTAAGGAATGATGCGATTGATTTCGATGCCGCAAGAGGCGGTGACGATGACATCTGGTTGAGCATCATCGATACGCACGGCCAGTTCGTTGGAAGCAAAACCCCCGAACACCACCGAGTGAATGGCTCCAATACGCGCACAAGCCAACATGGCAATAACTGTTTCGGGAATCATCGGCATGTAGATGATTACCCGGTCTCCCTTGCCGACCCCGTTGCTTATCAACACCCCTGCAAACCTCGCCGTTAGGTCTTTGAGTTCGCTGTAAGTAAATCTGGCAACCTTGTTACCAGCGACAGGGCTGTCGTATATAAGCGCTAGATAATCACCACGGCCATTCTCAACATGCCGGTCCAGGGCGTTGTAACAGGTGTTGAGCTCACCTCCGACAAACCATTGGCCATGTGGTGTTTGGGAGGTGTCCAGTACTTTATCCCAGCGTTTTACCCAGTGCAGATCTTCAGCCACCAAACCCCAAAAGGCTTCCGGATCGGAAAGTGATAAGGCATGGGCTTGTTGATAATTGTTTTCAGCGTCGGATGACATCCCGTAATCCCTTTTGATTCTGCACCTGGAGCAGTCATCTTAAAAGAAGGCAAGGCGACAATACCAGTAAAAAGGGGAGGTTTTCCATACACAAAAAAAACGGCGATGATTCCTCATCGCCGTTTAATTTTTCGCTTATAAGCGTTCCGGGCTTACAGCTGCCAGAGTGCCCTTACGTACCAGCGACGACCCCGACCATCGAATACCGAAGCGTCGTAGTTCAAAGCAGTTTCCTCATAGTAAGGCAGGGTTGCGTTGAAAAAATCGAGGACACCAAACGAAAATCGTGTGGTTCCAAATGCCGCATTACTCCAGTCGTGGATGTAGTTGTACTGCAGGTCCCAACTATCGTAGCTGCTAATCTCACGACGCAGCAGGTTACGGGAGAAGTCAGAAGCAGTCTCATACGAAAGGGGGTACCGGAGGTTATAGTAAGACCCTATATGACGGTTGATCGCTACTAAACTGTGGCGATCCCTGCTCCAGGCAAAGGTCAGGTGACCTTTATTATCTGGCAGTGAACGCACCAGGTTGTTATCTCCAGTGGTACCTGCACTATCGTAGAGATTGGTGTCCAGCAGGCCACGTTCCAGCCCAGGAACATCAATCAGCTTGTACTGCCGAACATGAGTGTAATCCAGGCCTACACGGAAGTTACCCCATTCATTATCCCAAGCATAACCCAGCCTTACATCCACTCCATCGGACTCAATCATACCCGCATTGATAGCACTGAGGGTCAAAGTAATCAGGGCCGCATTTTGTGTACCGAATGCCCGTTGAATACCTTCTGCATAATAGGCCTGGGGGTTAACAACACAGTTCAGACGCTCATCAGAGTCAACACCGTACTGGGCTGTCAACGCATCCGGATCACACTGGTAGTACGGAGTCGGGTACAGGGTCTGATCTGCCGGGATGGAATCGTTGTAAATGAAGTTAGACTTGTCTTGAACCGCCACGTTAAACGCATCTATCTCGGGTTGCAGAGCCCGAATAGGCGGCTCCGGCAACACCCGGTCTTCTACTTCGAAACGCCAGAAGTCAGCCTGCACACTCAAACCGTCCAAAGCGCCATCTGGAGTCCAGATGAAACCGGCGGAGTAAGTGTCAGCATACTCATTACCAACATAAGGCGCGGGCCCACCTAATGTATAGGATCCTCCCGATACCGAGTTTGCATCGGTAGCTGGCAACAGGCCGGCACGTACCTTCTGATTTTTGATCGGTTCACGGAAGCCAACCCAACCGGCTTCCAACCCTTGCTCAATTAGTGCGATATTCGGAGCACGGAATGACTGCGACCAGGAACCACGTACTAACAGGGTTTCCAAGGGACGCCAGCTTATCGCAGCCTTCGGTGAAAGCTCGCTTCCGATAAAGCCACCGTAGTCCTCATAACGAAGCGCAAGCTGGGTCTCGACGTTCTCGGCAAACGGTAAAGAGAGCTCTGCAAACACTGCCTTGGTATCGCGGCTATGATCGTAATTAAACGCACACATGGCACACTCGTAGTTGTTGCTCACATAGTGGTACGCATCAGGTTCGCCATCGGCTCCCCAACTCAGAATTCGAGACGGTAAGCCCGGGTAGTTCTGATCTGCAGCGTGAGACAGTGTATTACGATCGCGATACTGGGCTCCGACTGCGAACTGTGCCGTACCACCGGCCATTTCCATGAGTTCTCCAGAGACCACTGCGTCGAATACTCCCAGTCGATTCCGCTTGTCAGTCCGGTTAATTCTTTCGTTCATCCAGTCCATTAATTCGCGACTGTTTGCTTGACCACTACCGTCCAAGGAACTTATGAAGGGGTTGTAGAACATGCAATCGCCCTGGCCCTGGTTATTGCTGGTCAATCCAAAAGACATTGACTCACGGGTGGTGAATACATAACCGGGGAAGAACGTCTGGATAAGGCCTGGAGCATAGAAATCCCAGGCTTGCGGAACAGCTCCGCCAAAAGGCCCCGGTACCGCTGTAAAGTCGAACGTGCCCGAGCCGTTTGGAACACAGTTAGGACCACCCAAACCATTGGCAGCCATCTCAGCGCGATCTCTGGCGTAGCTCAAGTAGCTCGCTTCCAGGGAGGATTGACTGAAGGAATAACTCACATCATAGTTCAATGTGCGATCACCAAATTCAAAATCACCTCGCAGTGATGCCTGAATACTGGACGAATTAGTCCAGGTCTCATTGTTTCTGCCGCCTTTTCGTGGCAAGCCATCACGTACGCTGGTCCACAGGGCGGTGTTCGGTCCACCGTTTGCCCCGGCAACGGGTGCATTAGGAATATCGGCTGCAGTAGGACGAGTCAACCCAACATACGGAGCAAACCAGCCAAGCTCCAGAGTCTGACCGATGGCGTTCCAGCCGTAGTACGGATTACGGGCATAGGCTCCAGGCTGCGCCAGGAAAACCGTTGGGCCCCGGGTGGCGTTGTAACCATCATCAGAACGGACGGTTGTCATATCAGAGTAGTGAGAGAACACAGAAAACTCGGTGCCATCCTCAAACGTGTGACTGAAGGAAGCCGCGAAACTGTCTCGCTCGGCCTCGCCTGAGATATACATATATTCTGTAGTGTCTTCACGGCAGGTGCCACCTCGCTCACCACGTGTTGCGCGCTTGGAGCTGAAAACCATTGGTGACCCGTCATGCGTCTCAAAGGTGTAACACCCCGGATCGGTATGGACAGTGGTGCCGAGTCCACCTTCTCTTACATTCTGCTCCATTACGTCAGTGTTAATCCAGCCCGGACTAACCTGAGCACCAAACGCTGGAGACGATATCAGAGAACCTGATGAACCCACAGTCCCCAGAAATTCTGAATTCTCATCGTAGAAATTACCCATAGTTATGGGGACCGGGTCACGTTCGAAGTGCTCGGCTGACAATACGAAGTGAGTATCACCACTGTCGCTGGACCATCCCCAGATGGCACCTATTGTGGTATCGTTAAGGTTACGGCCGCCGGATTGATCGAGACCCTGGATATCGCCAGAAATCTCGAAACCCTCGAACTCGGTACGCATTATAATGTTAACCACACCGGCAACAGCATCTGCACCGTATAGTGCTGATCCGCCGTCGGTTAGAACTTCGATTCGCTCTGTCATGACCAGTGGAATCGAGTTTATGTCAACAAACTCACCACCGACTTTGGTGTTGGAGCCTGCAGGCGCCATCCGCTTACCGTTGATGAGTGTCAGTGTAGAGTTTTCACCCAAGTTCCTCAGGTTGACGTTGGCGGTACCTTCCACCTGGCTGTACTCGCCGGGGTTCTCGCCAGCCACCATTGCATTGGTTATTGAACCGGAGTTGATCTCCAGGTTCTTAATTACGTCCCAAATAATCGCTGCGCCTTGTGCTTCAATACTGTCACGATCAATCACCTGAACGGGAGATGGGGCATCGAGGGGAGTTCCTCGAATATATGACCCTGTTACTACAACTTCCTCAATATCAATATCATCGTCATCGCTTTGTTGAGCCGCCACAGGCAAAGATGTAACCGCCAGCATAATTGCGAGCGACAAGGCCTTGTGTTTGCTAGGAAAGGATCTACGCATAGTTACACCCTCGATATTTACTTATTTTGCTTTTATAAAACCACGAAAATGCCCTAAAGGGCAAAAATTCAGAAGCGAAAGTCTAAGTCCTATCTAAGACTAAGTCCATCATTCAATGGGATAAAACTCCAAATTTTATGTCATTCGACCATAATTTCCTTCATTTTTGTGGAAATCGTGTATTTCTGAAAATTTTTTACAGCTTTTAGGAGGCTTTCAACCTGTAGGTATATGAAATATATACCTATTTCACTCAAACCCGAACAATGCTAGCCCCAGCATTGCTCTGCTCATCGCTATTATGCGGTTCGTAGCTCGAATCAGGAGAAAATCTTCAATTTCAGATGCACCAGGATGTCGGCCGTCAAACTTAGCAGAAACTTCGCGGACAATGGGTCTTGTTAAAGCCTAATTTTGCTTATTTTCAGAAGGGTCAACCGCCCGCTCTTCGAGCCCACAAGACACGCAGCGACGAGTTACCAGATTTAACAGGATCTTCTTAACGAAATACTGTTGCCCGCATGCTGGACAGCGACGCCGTGCCATATCAACAGCAAATCCTGCCCACAAAGCCATATAGATATACATGAATATTTCAATACCGCGCTGATTGTTCAACAAACCCCAAACCGCCAGTCCGTATACCGGAAGCGTCCAGAGGCACACAATCAATCGGGTGCGGGCACGAAATATCCTTCTCAGTATCGACTGGTGCTGGTTGCTGTTTTCCGGCTGCCTGACGTACAACTCTTCACGGGATTTGGGGGACTGCTCTTCCATTCTCGCTCACTCTAGACAAGTGGAACGGCATTGTACACAGCGGCACCAAGGATTTTTGCTGTTTTCCAAAAGTTCTGAGTAGTGAGCATTTTGTTAACCAATTCGCTGCCTTGACTTTAACGTTGGTGAAAAATATAGAAAAAGTGAGCAGGTTTTTATTGGTAGCCCTGCGCCTGCAAATTGAAAAGGGTGGCGTATTGCCCATTGGCTTGTAATAGTTCTTGGTGGCTACCTTCTTCGATTATCCTGGCCTTTTCCAACACGATTATGTGGTCTGCCATCCGTACTGTTGAAAACCGGTGAGAGATAATAATGGAAATCTTGTTCGCGGTAAGATCCCGGAAATGCGCAAATATCTCCGCTTCTGCCCGGGCATCAATGGCCGCGGTGGGCTCATCGAGGATAAGTATGTCTGCCTTGCTGCGCATGAATGCACGGGACAGGGCGATCTTCTGCCACTGGCCACCAGACAGTTCCTTGCCGTCTTTAAACCATGTGCCCAGCTGCGTGTTGTAGGAATTTGGTAAATCTTTTACAAAAACATCGGCCATTCCTTTTCTTGCTGCTTCCTCGACGCGAACCGCTTCTCCAATCTCTTCCACGTCCCCGATGCCAATGTTTTCACCGACGATGAGTTGATAACGTGCGAAATCCTGGAAGATGACACCGATCTTCCGGCGCAGTACGTCAATGTCCCAGTACTTTAGCTCCAGGCCTTCCAGAAAAATCCGCCCTTCCGTTGGTGTGTACAACCGGGTCAAAAGCTTGATCAGAGTAGTTTTTCCACTGCCGTTTTCTCCCACAATAGCCATACTCTCACCAGGTTTAATGTGCAGAGAGACGCTATGCAAAGCCGGCGAATCGCTGCCGGAATAATAGAAACTGACATTCTCAAAGCGGATCCCGTCTTCTGGGTTCGGCCCCTTAGCTTGGTCACCGGTTTGCTCGGGTACTTCGTGTTCCAAATACTCGGTGAGGGTAGACAGGTAGAGATTATCTTCGTACATGCCATTGATCGCGCTGAGACTATTGGTCACTGCAGTCTGGCCCAGACGAAATTGAGCGATATACATAGTCATCTGACCGATGGTGATAGCTCCCGCGAGCGCAGCGAATCCCACCCAGCCATAAGCGAAGTAAAATGCGGCACTGGCCAGCAGCCCGAGTACGTAACCCCACAATCCGCGACGGATGACCAGATTTCTGTCTTCTTTATATATGTTCTTGAAAATATCGACGTAACGCTTAAGAAACAGTTTACCCAACTGAAGCAATTTGACTTCTTTCACTCCGTCTTCGCGCGTCAAAACCAGTTCAAGATAGAACTGCATGCGGCGTTCCGCCGACCGGCGCCGAAATAGTCGAAACGCTTCGCCAGAAAACTTGGCTTCTGCGATGAATGCCGGGACACCGGCGCCGGCCAGTAGCAAAACTGCATAGGGAGAAAACTGGAATAACCAGATTCCAATCGTTAAAAGCAGGACCAAGTCACGCATAAGATCGAAGGTCTTGATTACCAAACTCAGTGGCCGGGATGATGCTTCCCGGCGGGCCCTGGTCAGCTTGTCGTAATACTCGGCATCTTCAAAGTGCGCCAGCTCAAGGGTCAGAGCTTTCTCCAGAATCATGACATTGATCTTGTTACCCAACAGCACCCGCATTATCGACTGGCAAACTGAATTAACACGCTGCGCCCCGGTCATCAGTATCACCAGGCCCACTTCCACAAATACATAGAACAATACATCAGAGCGGGCTTGCTCTGCGGAAACACCAGTTTGCTGAAAAACCGAAGAAACAGCGTCAACAAATAATCCCCCGACCGATGCTATCGCAGCAGGCAGAACACCAGTAACAAGAGTCGTAACTGCCATGACGACAGTCAGAGCTGCACTGGTACTCCAAACAATTTCAATGGCAACGCGGCTGTACTGAAAAACTGCAAATACTTTGCGGAGAGAATTTGGTGAGTCTTTATTGTCCAAATTGTGACCAGGTATTAGTAGATGATTGCCCGATCAAACAAATAGACCATCACTACTTGTGATATTAGGTATTGGGTTGCTTTAATCGAAAAATGGGGGCACTGCAATACAGCGCCCCCATTTCTTATTCAAAAAGTTTCCGGCTAGCGCAAACCCCAATTATGGCTTCATGAACTTAAGTACTAACCGATCGGTGTTTCTTCCCAAGCTGGCATCGAATGGTCCAACCGAGTGGTCGTCTGCCTCATTATCCAGAATGTCACTGGACCCTACTAGAACAAACCCTGAAGCAAGAACAGCTTTCACGGTTTCATCATAAGAGATCCTGTGTAAGGACCCATTGTCCGCACCGGGTGTTCCTTCATGGTCAATGACCCCTAAAATGCCGCCCGATTTTAGCGCGCTCATCACCTGCCCCAGAATATTTTGCGCAGTCGCTGGGTCTGAGTTACCACGCCAGATATTGTGCCAATCATGGAGATTGAGAGCAGTAATCGCAAAGTCCACAGAACCTGCAGGAAGATCTGAAATGAGCCCTAATTGTTCGACATTTGAAAACCTAGCGGCTCTGGCCGATGCAGCTTCTTCGTTACGACCACCCGGGTTATTCTGCATGTAAACCTTACCGCTGGATCCTGCAGCGTAAGATAAGACTTCAGTGTACCAACCTGCAGCGGCGCTTATATCCAATACTGTATTCCCTTCTTCCAATCCAAGAAAATTCAAAACCGCTGGAGCTTGCCGACTAGCGTCTCTTTCCTTATCGGCCGCCGGTCGATCCGGATTCGCCATGGCGCGTTCCAGCGCGGTTACGTCGAGCTGAGCAAAAGAGTTGCTGCACAGTAAAATTACTGACAGCAAAGATAGAACTGATTTCATAGCCATAATCCTTTCAATTATCTAGTTGTGCTTACTGCTTCATTATGAATTTAGTGTGCAACGAGAACTACCCCAGCTAAAACAACAGGGCGGTGCAGAATAAACCAAGCGCAGTATGGAGTACATAGTATTCTGCGACCAGAAATGACTCTGCAGCGGAAATTAAAAAGGGGAGATATTAGATTAGTGGAGCCGACTAGCAACCTTCAACTCTTTTTCGAAGAACTCTTTTACCTGCAGCAATCGGCTAAGATCTCCCTCACTGCCCATAAGAGGCAGAAGCTGTTCAATATCCTTGAGAATATTGGTAATACTTCCCGTATCCAGAGAGCTGAGGTCCACATCGAATGGAAATTCTGATTCCTTTGCCATGACCAAATACCAATTACGATTACTCTATATCCCATTTTTCGAGTGGTAAAAGTTTGAACAAGCATAATATCGACTGACTTTAATAAATCTTAATAAGCAGCTCTAAAATAAGGATTTTCTCTCAAACATCGTTATAAAATATCATCTCTGGATGCTTAGCATTGCGTATAACACGGAGTTTATAAAATCTCGTCACAAGGAAAGCTGTAGACACTACAACGGAAATACACCGGAAATTAAATGGCGTTATTTGCTATCAGTCCAGACCCATAGCACGGCGCGCCAAGTGGTTCTTTATAACTGAGATATTATCCAAGCCACTCATACCCATATTTCTGAGCCAACGCACTGAAAGCGTCTGTTCGGCAAACAAATGTTTAAATCCTTCCATCAACCACATCATTCCTAAGTTATGCCCAATGCGCTTTCGCTGATAGCGTCCTAACACGATAGGGTCAGCAATATTACGACCAGCTTGCACTCCCCGTGCCAACTCACCAGACAAGGTGGCCGCATCTAGCAAGCCAAGGTTTACACCCTGCCCAGCCAAGGGATGAATAGTATGCGCTGCATCTCCCACAAGAACGATGTTTCCCCGGAAGTAATCGATGGCGTGGCGTTGGCGCAAGGGAAAAACAAAGCGCTGCTCAATAGCTTCAATATTTCCCAGTTTGTGTTCCAGGTTTAGAGCTAATTCTATCTTGAACTGTTGGTCTGTCATCTCTAGCATTTCTCGAGACCTTTCCGGTACCAAAGACCAAACAATAGAGCAATAACGCTCGTCTTCAGAATCCGCAGCTGGTAGTAAGGGAAGGAAGGCCAGCGGCCCCGTATCTATAAATCGCTGCAGCGCCCTGTGCTCGTGAGGCAGCTCAGTACGAACAGTAGTCACCAGCGCCTGGTGCTCATAATCCCACTCTCGTGTCTTGAATTGAGCCAGGCTTCGAATTCTGGAATTGGTTCCATCCGCTGCGACCACGAGCGTTGTTGTGAGTTCCCTGCCATCCTTTGTAGTCAGTTTCGCACGAAAATCATCCCCATATTGAATTGTCGACAAGTCCTCAATTTCTACGGGCGCCAGTAATTCTAGGTTTTCAATATTGTTCAACAAAGAATAGAGAGCTGTATTGACTATTGAATTTTCTACAATCGTTCCCAGCGATGGCTGCTTGAGATCTTCCGCCGAAAAACAGATTTGGCCTGTTCCTTCAGCGTCCCAGACCTCCATGGCTTGGTATGAGCAACAGCGCATGCCGGTGATAGATTCCCACACTCCAAGATCGGAAAACAAGTTAATAGAAGCGGTTGTAAGTGCGCTGACGCGCGGATCAAACTTTTGCTCGCCTTGTAAATAGGGGACGTTGGTCGGGTCATGGAGAATGCGGTCGACAAGCGCAACCCGAAGAGGCAGATTTTTCAGCATGCACGCCATCGTAGCGCCGACTATTCCTCCACCTACAATGACAATATCGAAATCCGTTGACGTTGCCTTTTTCATATGTCGGCATTATAGGCCCACTAGTTGTGTTTCTCTAACCGGCTCTTGTTTCGAAGCAAGCCAGATTGATAGACTGCTCGTCCAACCAATGATAAAACTCATACTGGAGTTTTGTTTACAGAAGGGAGAGCAAGATGGCGCTAACACTGAGTGTAGATCAGTTAAATGACTATATTGGCGAGGAAGTAGGAATTTCAGAATGGCTACTTGTTGACCAAGAACGTATTAACCAATTTGCAGAAGCTACCGGTGACCATCAATACATTCATGTCGATTCAGAACGTGCAGCACAGACTCCTTTTGGAAGCACTATCGCTCACGGTTTTCTCACCATGTCATTAATGGTCTTGATGGGATATGAAGGGAGCACCAAGCTAAAAAACAGCGTAATGGGTATTAACTATGGCTTTGATAAGCTTCGGTTCATCAACCCGGTAAAAGTGAACAGCAAGATTCGGGGCCGGTTCCGGCTAATTAGTGCCGAAGAAAAGAACACTAACCAGTGGTTACTTAAGCACAACATAACGGTTGAAATAGCGGGTGAAGAAAAACCGGCTCTGGTCGCAGAATGGTTAGGTATGACGGTGGTTGAATGAAGCGATGAAAAAACTTCTTCTCTCTCTAATCCCTTTCCTTGCGGCCTGTGCTGGCGAACCACCGCAGAACATCGGAGTGCAGAATGGTAAACTCTCTTCCTGTCCCGAATCGCCCAACTGCGTTTCCAGTAATGCTTCCGATGATACCCACCGAATAGAACCCATTGCAGCAAACCTGGATCAGATCAAAAGAGTACTCTTGGGTCTAAATGAAGCCAACATCATCAGCGCAGATAGTAACTACCTTCATGCAGAATTCACCAGTCGTATCATGCGTTATGTCGATGATGTAGAGTTTCTCTATGACCGGACCGCAGAAGTGACCCATGTGCGTTCCGCATCAAGGCTGGGGTATAGCGATCTTGGAGCGAATCGAAAGCGAATCGAAAGCCTTCGTAAAGAACTTAACAATTAGATCAAGCACTACCTGCTACCCAACCCCATTGCTTGCTCGGCAAACCCACGCCTGAGTGGCGGTATCAGTTCAATCGACAACAAACCGAGCTTTCTAGCAAGTACCCGTCCCCGCTGATTATTGGAAAATATCCGTGTGAGTTGATCGGTAAAGGTGATGGTTTTTTGCTGATCAAAACTCTGACGGTCCACATAGTCCTGGAGAACTGTCATCGAACCCAGCGATTCGCTTTCCCTAACCGCTTGCCCGAGCCGGGAAACCAGAACCATGGTATCCCTCAGCGCCAGATTGAGACCCTGTCCAGCCACTGGGTGCAAGGTATGAGCGACGTTACCCAGCAATACTAACCCGGGCCTGATCTGTTCCTTTGCGATTGACAAGGTCAATGGATAACCGAAGCGCTCTCCAATGTGAGTGATTTTTCCGAGTCGATTACCAAACCTATCCATGAGCAATTTCGTCAATGCGGAAGTTCCCATAGCTTGTATCTCATCACTCTGATTTGTAGCCACCGTCCAAACGAGGCAACCCCGATTCTCGCCATCAAATGACTCCAAAGGTAAAATCGCCAACGGACCAGTATCAGTAAAGCGTTCATAAGCGACATTTTTGTGTGGTTTTTCAAAAGCAATATTGGCGATGAATGCATGTTGATTATAGTCATCTACAACCCGATCAATACCGAGTTGATCGCAGATCGTTGATTTTCCCCCCTCCGCGAGAACTACCAGGGATGCTTCAATAGTAAATATTGATCCCCCCCTCGAAATTGCCAATTGCATACTTCCGCTAGTTGGCCTGATCTGTTCGACTTGAGCTGGTGAAATCATTTGAATTGCCGGGGAATTTTTTACTTCGTTATTCAATACCGAGCCTAGTTGCCGGTTTTCCACCACATAACCAAGCGCTTCAACGTCGTGCTCAATATGATTGAGTCGAGTTAAACCAAAATGCCCCTTGTCTGACACGTGGATTTCTTTGATAGGAGTCACTTGGTTGGATAGCTCTCGCCACAAACCGATTTCATCGTAGATACAGCGTGAGCCATAAGATAATGCCGTGGAACGGGCATCAAAACTTGGTTGTTGAGCCTTGCCCGCACCTTGTGGGAAAGCCTCAACTACTAAAATGGATAGCTGCTTACCACCAATTTCAGAACACAACGCACACGCGAAACTGGTACCCACCATGCCGCCACCAATCACGACCAAGTCGTACCGTTTTTCAGGCGTTTCAATATACATGATTAATGCACGGGATTTGCCATGAAAGATTCTATTTCCTGTACTGTTTTCGGAATTCCCGTACTCAGCACCTTGTATCCAGTTTTAGTTACAAGCACATCGTCTTCGATCCGCACACCAATGCCACGCCATTTCTTTGTCACCTTAGCATTGTCGGGTGCGATATAAATACCAGGTTCAATTGTAGTCACCATACCTGGTTCTAAGAGACGCCATTTGTCGTCGATCTTGTAATTACCAACATCATGAACGTCCATGCCCAGCCAGTGGCCTACTCTGTGCATGTAGAAATCCTTGTAAGCCTCACTCTTGATAAGCTGTGTAGGCCGGCCTTTAAGAAGTCCCAGTTTTACTAGTCCCTCTGTGATTACCTTAACGGATGCATTGTGAGGTGCATCCCAAGAGGCACCCGGTTTGACCGCTTCAATTGCCACCTTCTGTGCCTTTAGGACAATCTCGTAAATGGCTCTCTGCTCGGCACTAAATTTGCCATTGGCAGGGAAAGTTCGCGTAATATCAGAAGCATAGTACTCATACTCACAACCTGCGTCGATAAGTACCAAGTCTCCCTCTTTGATCTCAGCTTTATTGGAATCATAGTGCAGAATGCAAGCGTTGTCTCCTGATCCTACGATGGAGGCATAAGCTGGTGCTCGACTACCGTTGCGCGCAAAGGCATAAAGCAATTGCGCTTCTAGCTCGTACTCGTTTAAGCCAGGTTTACAACTGGCCATGGCACGCTTATGCCCTTCGCCCGAGATTTTTGCAGCATGCCTCATTAACTTAATTTCAGCGGGACTCTTGATCAATCGTAATTCATGCAGCAGGTTATCAAGCAATAAAAATTCGCTTGGAGGATAGGCGTTGAACCTGGGCATGTTGCGAATCACTTTTACCCATTCCATAACTCGGACATCAAACTTTTTGCTTTTGCCTATCGCATAGTAAACATGATCACGCCCTGCTATTAGCTCGGGAAGTACCTCATCAATATTACGGATAGAGAGGGCTTCATCCACTCCCAACTCATCAATAGCTGCCTTTTGTCCGAGAATGATTCCGGTCCACAGTTCTTTCTGCTTGTCTTTCTCCTGACAAAACAATACCACCTCACCCTCCTTACGCCCGGGAATTAGAGCTAGCACAGCATCCCGTTCAGAGAAACCGGTCAGGTAGTAAAAGTCACTATTTTGCCGATACAAATATTCGGCGTCGTTATTGCGAACCTTCGGCGAAGCAGCAGCCAATAATGCAATACTGTTGGCCTTCATTAGGGTCATCAACTTTTTGCGGCGCTTTTGCATTTCCCGCTTGTGAATTGACATTAAGCTGTCTCGTAAGCTCGATTAATCAAGCAAACAAGCATATAGGTGTCTTAAAGTGGAACCAAGCCCCAATTTTTAGCATTCAATTATTGACCCACTTTCAGCACGGCTCTATAGTTACGGAACTGTTAATGTAAATCCTAAACTTGTGCCAATAGTCCTTTGGGGCAATTGGAATTTAAATAGACACTAAAAAAAAGCTAAGCTGCTAAAAACACAGAAAAAATGAGCGAAGACCAATTCGAATCTTTGAATGAAAAAGCCGATAATCTGATAGCCCTATGCGCTGAAATGAAGCGTGAAAATCAGAAACTTAAGGCCGACACGAATTCCTTGCAGAACCAACGCAGGCAATTGCTGGAAAAAAACAAACAAGCGAAGTCCAAATTGGAATCGATCCTCGTTCAATTAAAGGCTATGGATCAATCCTGAAGACTTCTTCAGTTAAACCCTGGACGGATCATCATGAACGAACAAAGCTCTGCCGTGCAAGTCAAAATTCTGGATAAGGAGTACCAGGTAAATTGCCCACCCGCCGATCAGGAAGCGTTGATGAAATCAGCGAAGTACCTAGATGAGAATATGCGTAAGATCAAGGGGCGTGGCAATATTCACGGTGCTGAAAAAATCGCGGTAATGGCTGCGCTGAATATCACTCACGACATGCTCAAGAAGAACCACGTCATCACCGAGGCCCGCCACACGACAGCCCAACAATTGAAGGATATAGAAGACAAGATAGATATAGCATTGGCCACCAACCGCCAGCTGGAAATCTAGAAGTTTACAAAAACTATTCTCGTTACCGATTTCGGTCTTTTCGCAATCACGTCGAATAGAATTTCAAAATAGCCATCACTCCATTTCAGCCAGTCAAATTAACTTCCTAATTTATTCCCAATTTGCGACATATTTTCACGTCCCCATGGCTTTCCTCATCACATATCGCGATATATACTTATGCTCAGAGTTCCCTAGAACATTTGCCAATCAAAAGTGTTCTTGAGCCGATACTGTAATAACCGGAGGCAACTCGACAGATGTTGTTGTGCATGTCCGCAAGCCGGAAAGCCTTATGCATCGCGGGAGCCACCACCTGAACCTTTGGGTTCAGGGCAAGTTTGATAGCTGTGTTCCGGGGGACTTGACTCATAACCAGTGGTTTCTGTCTTAATCTCATTATGATTGAAGAAGAACGCCGCAATCTACGTTATACACTTCGGCAAGCTAGAAGAAAGCTAACGGAGGTCCAGCAGGCCAGGGCCGCTGACAACCTGCGCGAACTGGTAACTAATCAGGATTTCTATCGCAAAGCCTTGCAAATTGCCTTCTACCAAAGTGTGGACGGTGAGATAGATCCTACACCGCTTCTAAAACAAGCACTTAGCGAAGGTAAATCCTGTTGTCTGCCAACGATTCCCGACAAAAATTCTGAGCTTATTTCTTTCGCACGGTTCAATGAAGACACTGTTTTAAGGAAAAACCGGTGGGGAATTTACGAGCCAGCTGCTGCCAAGGATACTGTTTCACCCACTGAATTTGATTTGGTTTTCGTACCTCTGGTTGGGTTCGATGCCGATTGCTTTCGTTTGGGTATGGGTAAGGGGTTCTATGACCGTACCTTTAGTTTCAAGATACTCAATCGCCAAAATCCACCGATGCTCATAGGCCTAGCGCACAAGTGTCAGTTAACTGAATCGCTTCCCTTGGCAAGCTGGGATGTGCGATTGGATGCGGTGATTACCTCTGAGAAAATATACCGCCCCGATGCTGCATAGGGCGGAACACTAAACTACTGCACTACCTATCCTTGGCGAAGCTTTCCTTCTTAGTTATTCTCGGAAGCCGTGTGGTCTCGACTGACCCTTTAGCTAGAAAAATTTAAGAGCTTGCTTACATCAAGGCGCTTTGCGCGACGCTACTGGCCAGTACACTTACGACAAATAACGTGATAACCACTGTTACCATATCCGGCTTCTTGTTCATCTTAATCCCCGGTACTAATTTAATGCACAAGTGCCTTAGCGGCTCCATTTTTCAAAGCTTTAATGTTAATTTTCCCTAAAAAACAATGTAATACTGAAGATAGTTAATGTGTACTTAATGTAGATTTGTTGTTGCTTTTGAAAAACTGATCTTTATAATACTGTATTTATATACAGTATTAATATTATTGGTTTTCAAAATGACAATAATCAGAACTCCCTCGAATACGCCACAGCCCTCGGCTGACAAGGGCTACAATCATTCGGTCACGATTGAGAAACTGCTACACAGTAATCCTAAATTGTGGCGAGGCTGCGACATGGCGGGACAGGGTTTTCGCGGTCAAAGCACTGGTTTCCCCCAACTAGACGATATTCTTCCTAGCCGCGGCTGGCCCCAGAGTGGATTAATCGAGGTTATTACTCCCTGCTGGGGCATAGGTGAACTGCAGTTGCTTATTCCTCTCATGCGTTCAGTCGTTGAACAAGACAAGTGGGTCCTGTGGATCACACCACCCCATATGCCATACGCCCCTGCCTTGGTGCAGGTAGGCGTAAATACTGATCAGATACTGGTGGTGAAACGGGATACTTCCTGCAAAGATGCTCTATGGAGCATGGAAAAAGCACTGCAAACCAGTAATTTTGGACTGGTACTAACTTGGCAAAATTGGTTACCAGGCAAGGTGCTGCGCCGCCTGCAGCTGGCTGCAGAGAATGGCAACACCCTAGGGGTATTCTTTAAACAACATGATAGTAAATACTCACCATCTCAGATACGCTTGAAAATAAAGGATTCCTTGGTTAGAAACAATAATAAAGAGGCCAGTGATTTTTCTGAGACCGAAATTACCGTCATCAACGCTCGTGGCAACTTCCGCCCCCTAACCACCCGGGTCAATCTATACCAACCTAGCTAAGAGTCTGGAGTAGTTCCCTTGAAAAACCCAGACGACACAGACCAACTCTCTCCGGTCCCTGCATCGAAGAACAGCATCACGCAAATCTTCAGGCTGTCAGGATCCACCAAGACTATAAAAAGTAAGGAATCCCCAAAGTGTAATAAAAAACAGGATAGTCTCTGGTATGCCCTCTATTTTCCCCAACTGGAGGAATTATCTGAGTCTCGACAAAAAAAGCTTCTTAGCGAGCTGGCAAGCGCGGTTCGTCAAGTCAGTTCTGAGATAAGCTTTCACTCGCACGCCCTGATCTGTGAAATCCGCAGCAGCCTGAAATACTTTGGCGGCATGGAACGAGTGCACGACAAATTGGCTCCTGTGCTCAATGCCCTGCTGCAACAAAGGGGGCTACCAGGTTATTTCCTCTACGCCGCCAGCCCTACTGTCATCGGTAGTCTGCTACTGGCAAGATCAGGCCATAATGTCCTGGTTTACCAGAAAAATAGCCTGCGTTCGGCACTCGGTCGATTACCAACTAACGTATTACGACTGAGCAAGGAGCAAAATTGCCGCTTATACAACATGGGAGTACGGTACTTAAGAGATATCTGGCGGCTGCCAGCAAACGGACTACACACACGTTTCGGCGGTGACTTTGTCAACCTGCTCAACAAGGCGTTAGGCAAGGCACCTGAGCCAATCCACAATTACCTGCCACCACCGGCATTCTCTACAAGTTACGATCTCCCTTTCGAACTGGAAAATCTCGACCGCCTGTCGCCGGTGGTTGATGAGGTGGTGGCTCAACTCTGCGAATTCCTGCGCCACCGAGACCTCTGTATTAGCCACCTGTTACTCTCCCTCCAACATGAAAAAAGGGATAATACAGAAGTGGACCTGGCCCTCCGTCGGCCCAATCGTTCACAAGAGCATCTGATTATGTTACTGGAAACTCACTTCAGCAACCTGATTATCCCTGCACCGGTGACCGGGGTAAAACTTAAGGCAAAAAAATTCAATGCTTTCATGGGCCGCAGCAATTCCCTACTGGCAGAGGACAGACCAACATCAACCCATGGTAGCGAAAACGACCTCGACCAGTTCGTGGAACAATTACATGCAAAACTGGCCGACAATTACCTGAAATGCATCAGAAGCGTGTCGGAGCATTGCCCAGAATACGCCAACCAGCAGACAGACTATGGCGAACCTATTGACGAGAGTTCCAATGGAGACGGACACAGGAAGGGCAAGGAGCAAGAGGCACAATTTGTTGCTTTGGCTCCCCGACCACTTTGGCTATTGCGGGAACCCAGGCAGCTGGTACTCAGAAATAGCAAGCTCTACCATCGTAAAGCCGTGACTCTCATCAGTGGACCGGAACGCATCGAGACTTTCTGGTGGTCTGGCACTGATGTATGCCGTGATTACTATGTAGCACGAGAAGCCAGTGGAAGCCGGCTATGGGTTTATCGCGAGCGCACTAGTGATAAAAACTGGTACCTGCATGGCTATTTCGCCTGAATGGAATCCACCGTATGCATGACTTAAAAAAGTAATACAATTCGGCATATCAGTGATTGGTATTGCGGGCCGGGAATTAGAGTATTGCGCCGACTAGGTAAAATCGCGTGATGACAATTCCATTGATCCTAGCCAGTGGCTAAGGTCTACCAGTTCGCGCGCAATGAGATGAATAACCCCATCACTTTTTTGCACATGACCTGCCACACCAAGCAATGTGGCTTGACGAACGATTGGCCGAAGCTTTTCACCCAAATTGGGCCACACTACCACATTGATAAATCCGCTCTCGTCCTCTAGGGTCAAAAAGATGACGCCCGCTGCGGTTAAGGGACGTTGCCGGCATGTCACCAGACCAGTAACCTTAACGTTGGCCTCATTATCAATAAGGGCGAGTTGACTGGCAGTGGATACCTGATAGTTATTCAGGTGATCGCGGAAAAAGGCCAGGGGATGTCGGCGCAGAGTAAAACCGGTCGATGTGTAGTCACTGACGATGTTCTGTCCCTCGCTAGCCACCGGCAGAAGGACATCGACACCGAAATCATTGTCGGCAAACTCTGTATCAGCAAAGAAGCTGAAAGATTGTATGTCTCTCCTTTGCCCATCCTTCTCTACCCCGCTGGCCTGCCAGAACGCCCGATGGCGATCACCACTCAATCCTTTCAAAGCGTCAGTAGCAGCCAGTGATTCTAGGTCTTTCTTATTGATACCACTGCGAAACACCAAGTCCTGTATATTGATAAATACGCCAAACTGGCGGGCCTCGATAATGGCGTTTGCGCCCGGTTCTGACAAACCCTTGGCCAAGCAAAAGCCGATGCGCACTTCAGGCTCTAATGTTAATCTGCTGTGCTTATCCGGTTTCCGGTAGCCCTCTGGGAACTCCAGTGTGCAATCATAGAAACTAGAGTTCAATTCTATCGGCAGCACTTTTACACCATGACGCTCGGCGTCCTGTATGAGTTGTGCCGGCGCGTAGAATCCCATGGGCTGGCTATTGAGCAATGCACAACAAAAGGCAGCTGGATGGTAGCACTTCAACCAAGATGACACATAAGCTATCAAGGCAAAGCTGGCAGAATGGGATTCAGGAAAACCATAATCACCAAAACCTTTTATTTGCTGGAACAGTTGTTCGGCAAACTTTTGTTCGTAGCCCCGCTCTAACATGCCTTGCACAAGCTTGTCATGATAAGGTTCCAAACCGCCTTTACGTTTCCAAGCTGCCATGGCACGCCGTAGTTGATCTGCCTCACCACCACTGAAGCCTGCTGCCACCATAGCCAGCTGCATTACCTGCTCCTGGAAAATGGGGACCCCTAGGGTGCGTTCCAGCGCTTCTTTGATAGCATCACTGGGATACGTGACTGCTTCCTTACCTCTGCGTCGATTAAGATAGGGATGTACCATGTCACCTTGAATAGGGCCAGGTCTCACAATTGCGATCTGAATCACTAAGTCGTAATAGTTTCTAGGCCTTAGACGCGGCAGCATACTCATTTGGGCCCGGGACTCGATCTGGAATACCCCTACCGTATCCGCCTTCCCCATCATGTCGTAGACCTTCGGATCTTCGGCGGGAATCTTCTGAATGGTCAACTGCTCAGCAGAGTAACTGCTAATGAGATCCAGACATTTCTGCACCGCTGTCAACATACCCAGAGCCAATACATCGATCTTTAACAAACCTAAAGACTCCAGATCGTCCTTCTCCCACTGGATCACGGTACGATTCCTCATTGAGGCATTCTCAATCGGCACTAGGTGGGTGAGAGGGCCCTGACTGATGACGAAGCCACCTACGTGCTGGGACAAGTGCCGAGGAAACCCAGTAAGGGACTGGGCCAGGAATACCAATTTCTTGATATCCGGGTCAGAATAATCCACGTTGGCGTCGCTCAGTTGTTCTCTCAGGTTCTCCCCCCACCAGTAGATCGATTTGGCCAGATGATCCAGCTTTTCTTCATTCAGTCCTAGCGCCTTGCCGACATCCCTTATGGCACTGCGAGGCCGGTAGGTAACCACAGTTGCCGCGATGGCAGCGCGACTGCGCCCGTACTTGTTATAGATATATTGAATGACTTCTTCGCGGCGGGTGTTTTCAAAATCCACATCTATATCTGGCGGCTCATTGCGCTCTTTGGAGATGAAGCGCTCGAACAACACTTCTACCCGCGCTGGATCTACCTCAGTAATCCCCAGGCAATAACACACGGCAGAGTTAGCAGCTGAACCGCGACCTTGGCAGAGAATGTGTTGACTGCGGGCAAAAACCACTAAGTCGTGCACAGTAAGAAAGTAGTGCTCGTAGCCCAGTTCCCTGATGAGCGCCAACTCGTGCTCAATAATATTGCGCACTTTGGGAGTAGCGCCTTTCGGCCAGCGCCCACGGATACCCAGCTCGATTAGTTCCCGTAACCAACCATGAGGCGTATGGCCGGCTGGCACAAGTTCACGAGGATATTCATAACGCAACTCATCGAGTGAAAATCGACAAAGCCTGGAGATCTCAACTGTGGCCGCGAGCAACTTCGCTGAAAACAACTTAGCCAGCTGTTCCCGCGAACGCAGATGGCGCTGGCTGTTACTCTCGGCATCAAAACCTAGTTCATTAATGGGCTTGATCAGTCGAATAGCGGTAAGGGTGTCTTGTAGGATGCGCCGACTCACATTGTGCATGTACACCCCACCAGTGGCACAGAGCGGGATATCGTATTGTGTACCGAGCTTTTGTAGACACTGCAATTTACTGCGGTCATCACCTCGCAATAACAATTCAGCTCCTACCCACAACCGGCCTAGAAATTGACGGTTCAACCAGACAGCCTGACAAGCAATAAACTCTGGTGCCTGCTGCAGTTCTGGGATCCACAATACTAGGCAATCATTTGGAAGATTGTGTTCCATCATCTGGCGGTCAATGGAGTAAGTGCCTTTTTTGCTACCCATTCGAGCACAGCTGATTAGATGGCTAAGCTCACCGTAACCTTTGCGGTTAGGAGCGAGCAATACCAACCGACAACCTTCAGCCAATACAAACTCACTGCCAATGATCAATCTTATGCTGCGCTCTTTGGCTGCCATATGAGCCCGCACCACCCCTGACAGGGAACACTCGTCAGTGATCGCAATGGCCTGGTAGCCAAGTTCGTCCGCTCGCTCAACTAGCTCTTCGGGAAACGAAGCGCCACGCAGAAAAGTGAAATTAGATATACAGTGCAACTCCGCATAGGAAACGGGAGCATTAACAGGTAAAGCACCAGTGCCAGGTGAAGCAGTAGCAGCGCACCTCGTTTCTGAGGGAAGCTTTTCGGTCATGTTGACGTTAGTTAAATATACTGTATATATATACAGTATATTTAACTAACGTTCAAAGAATCAACTGCTATTACTAACAGGTCAGGTCGGAAACTGGGGGCTCCACAACGTAAAGAGTCGACTTTCAAGATATCAACGCAGAAATACCCTATTTATTCAGCTCGGCCCACGCTACCATTAGATCCTCTTTCACCCACACAGATCACTGCGGTAAATCAATAAGTAACGTTGAGGAAAACCATGCGAAACTTTTTCAATATCAACAGTTTTGTGGTCCGTATTATACTATTTACGAGTCTGCTACTTCTTGGTTCAAGCGTTCAGGCAGATAATGCATGGCCAACAAGCGAACTAGATCCCAAAGAAGCTGGCTTTGATTCCTCCGGTATCGAAAAACTCGATATAGCGATGGCCGAGATCGTGTCCGACCAGAACGTGGCGGGCATGACTTGGATTCTTGTCAAAGACGGCAAGGTAGCGACATTTGAGGCAGAGGGCCTTGCCAGGACCAGCGACCAAAAACCTATGGCGCTAGACAGTCTTTTTCGTATCTATTCAATGACCAAACCGGTTACAGGGGTCGCATTGATGATCCTTCATGAGGAAGGCTTGTGGAATTTTGACGATCCAGTAAGCAAGCATGTTCCAGAGCTTAAAAATCTGCAGGTCATGAGTAGCTATGACGAGGAAGGTCGCATGGAACTCGTTCCCCTTGAACGACAGCCTACAATGCGCGAATTATTGAACCACTCGGCGGGATTTGGTTATGGCCTAGGAGGGCAGGATCCCGTCAACGATGCTTTTCGTAAAAACGCTGTCCTAGCGTCAGACGATCTCGATCAATTGATCGACAAGGTGGCAGCCATTCCTTTGCTTTCTCAACCAGGCGAGCAATGGTATTACTCTGTGGCTGTTGATATTCAGGGATACATAGTTCAGAAATTATCGGGATTAAAATTCAGTGACTTTCTAGTACAACATATTTTTGAACCACTAGGAATGAGTGATACAAGCTTTTACGTAAACCCCAAAGATAGAGAGAGGTTTGCGGAGGTCCACAATTGGGATTCAGAGCGAAACCGTCTAGTCCAAAGGCCTCAACGAACAGATCGCCCTGGCTTCCATGACCCCAACCGGCTTGAGTCTGGCGGGGGAGGACTCGTCTCTTCTACACATGACTACGCTAGATTCCTTCAGATGCTGGTTAACGAGGGAGAACTCGACGGAGAACGTGTATTAACACCCGAATCTGTGCGTATCATGCGGACAAATAGCTTACGTGACGAACTGAACATCAATGGTGGATTAGGGAGATCAGGTCGTGAAGGTATAGGATTCGGCGTAGATTTTGCGGTTATCTCAGACCCGAAATCAGCCGGTTCGCGTCAGGGAGCGGGAACCTACTATTGGAGTGGCGCTGCAGGGACATGGTTCTGGATTGATCCTACTGAAGACATGTTTTGGATAGGGATGATTCAAGCTCAAGGAGCCAGAAAACCAGGTGCTGCCAACATGAGGAACATTGCGATTAACAACATATATGATAGCTTAAATTAGCTATGCAAAATAAAACCGAAACAATCTGGGTTTATCTGGGCTGCCAACCAAATACTTAGTTTAAGCTAACCCTAGTTCGGCATCGGAATAGGAAGAAGTGCTGGAACTGCGTATCCCCTCTTGACTGCTGGCCTTTCAGCTATCCGAAGATACCAATCTTTAAGTCGTGGATAGTAATTTAAATTCATCTCCTGAAACTCATAACGGGAAATCCAAGGCCAAGTGGCAATATCCGCTACGGAGTAGGTTTCGCATAAATAGTCCAGGCCTTTAAGTCGCTTCTCGAGGACCCCGTAAAGCCTTATATTTTCTTTACGGTAGCGTTCTTCTGCATACGAGGACTTTCCAGGATTAAATTTTACAAAATGGTGTGTTTGACCAAGCATCGGACCAATGCTACCCATCTGAAGCATTAACCATTCCATTTCTTTCCAGAATTTTTTCCCAATCGGGCTCATTAATTTACCGGTTTTATGAGCTAAATACATAAGAATGGCACCTGACTCCATCAACTGGATTCCATTTTCATGATCAACGATAGCAGGAATTTTATTGTTCGGACTTAATGCTACAAATTCTTCAGCATGCTGCTCACCTTTAGTAATATCAATAGGAAACACAGAGTACGGCAATTCCAATTCTTCCAACATTATCGATACCTTGCGCCCGTTCGGAGTTGCCCACGTATAAAGATCGATCCCGTTCCCTTTATCCTGTGTCGTCACAATCAATCCTCGCAGTATTCTTTACGTATTTAAAATCTATAGAGAACACAAGTTATTTTTCGTTGCCCTT
>Ga0209753_1000186_pt1 | contig 24521 bp, 16 predicted proteins | sample METZYME_3_550m_FD_187550 | JGI IMG/M metagenome (GOLD analysis project Ga0209753, IMG submission 187550) | Marine microbial communities from oxygen minimum zone in mesopelagic equatorial Pacific - METZYME_3_550m (SPAdes) (version 2) | ecosystem: Environmental > Aquatic > Marine > Oceanic... | reverse complement strand
CGGTCCAATTATCCGGAATGGCGCCGCTCTCGAAACCTTCACTAAGCGGGTTTGGATTTGTCATTGTATGGGTTCCCAGGTAGGCCCATGTGTTTTGATCGTGGACAATCCATTCTGAATCTGCGGTGTTTGTTCCCGCTGATAATGTCCAGTTAGTGTTACCGCTGGTTACAGCCCTTTTTCTTGTCAGAGTATGGTTTGCTGTGGCATCGGTGACGCCGGCAACATCCCAGGCACCGGAAACTGGGGTTGAGCCAAAGGATCCGATGTAATCTAGAACCGTTGTGTCACCCCCCACTACTTTGATCAGGGCGCGGGCATCGTTACCGTTAAAATTTGTTATTACAGACTCTGTTAGGTCGGCCTCCAACAGAATGCTGTTGCTAGCCGATGTATTGGCAATTACATAAACATCGCCATTGGCCAGGGTGCCGCTTAACGTATCTATGGCGTCATTCCATTCCCAGCCATCTGTGCTCTGCTTGATTAGGTAATTGCTGAGGTCGACATCCGCACCTGTACCATTATATATTTCCAAATATTTGTTACTACCGCTGCCCTCACCATATTCAGAGAAAAATAAATCGCTGGCATTACGAGATAACTGGCGCTGATCACTAATGCTGGGCCGCCTAGTAAACGAAGTGGATTCAATTCTTAATTCGTTGATATTGTCTTTTAATATTTTTGTCTCGACAGCATTAAGCGGAAAACCGTTGGTGTATTTATTTATAATCTCTTCGATTAAGCTTTCATCTACATCGTTGTAAGTGGTTTTTTTTGTAGAAACAACGCCTGTGGTTACGTGGGTGTTGTTTTTTTGCGATGTCAGTTGTGCGTTTTTTGTTGTGAACCTGAGTCCTTCTGCTGGTTGTGTGTACAGCTGAGGGCTTGGCGGAAGAGGCTCTTGCTTTTTTAATACGTTACTCTTTTCAAGGGTGTTTTTGGTGTTAGGTATAAACGCACCCATGGGCCTTGGGTCCGCTGTCTGTTCGTTTTTAACGCTTGGCTGATTTTCTATGGGATCTTTACCAGCGGCCTGTATATAAAACAGACTAAACCCAAGCAATAATACAAATCTGTTTTTAAAGTTGTACCTGTTCATTTCACGCTCCAGAATTAGTTTGAAATTTTACTTGCACATGCTCCGATTCCCTAATCGGAAAAATAATTTGCTCTAATATATACTGTGTATAATCAAAGAACAAGGTGTCACTAAAAGGTGTGTTCCTCATCACGTTGGAATTGGCAGCGTAAAAATTAAAGAATTGCAAATGATAAGTCGTCTTTTACGGTTCCCACAATGCGATTAAATCTCTTGTCTGTCTTCAAGCTGGTACGCACTTTATTGCAAGCATACAGCGCGGTGGTATGATCTCTGCCTCCAAAGTGCATACCAATTGTTGCCAAAGACAATCCCAATAGATCACGACACAGATAGACAGACAGGTGCCTAGCCTCAGTGATGTCTTTTCGCCTACTCGGCCCCACAATATCATCGGTGCGTACATTAGTTAAATCAGCAACGCGCCCAATAATATCCTCCGCAGAAATGTCAGTAGAAACCATATCTCCCAATCTTTCTTTTAAGACTTTTTTCACCAGTGGAAAGTCTATGTCGACCTGCGAAAGCGATGCATGCGCTAAAAGTCTGATGATAATACTTTCTAAATCACGGACATTGTTTTTAATGTGGCTGGCGACGAATTCAATCACTTCATATGGCAAATCAAGGTTGTTTTGGTCTGCTTTATCCATGAGGATGGCAACCCGTGTTTCATAATTGGGCGGCTGGATGTCTACAGACAAGCCAGACTGAAAACGGCTCAGTAGTCGATCTTGCAGGCCAGACATTTCACCTGGGTATCGGTCAGCTGTCATCACAATCTGACGACCAAGTTGATATAATTCATTAAAGGTGTGAAAAAACTGTTCTTGTGTTTGCTCCTTTTTCTGAAAGAATTGAATATCATCAATCAACAATACATCAGCATTTCGATATGATTTTGAAAATTCAGCTGTACGATTTTTTTGGATAGAAGATATAAAATCCAACGTGAACTTCTCGCTTGAAGCAACTACAACTTTTAGTTTGGGCGCGGTAGTGATTATTTCATTTCCGATGGCGTGAAGCAGGTGTGTTTTGCCCAGGCCAACCCCACCATAAATAACAAGCGGATTAAAGGATTGTTTTCCTGGAGATCCTGCCACAGTCTGAGCCGCCGCTTTAGCAAACTGATTGTTCGGGCCCTCAATAAATCCTGAAAATGTATATCCAACGCTTAGGTGTGGTGGTTGCATTGTTTTCTTGGTGCTTTTAACAGAAATAGTATCAGCTGTTTTTTCTAATGGGCCGGTTCCATTTGTCGATATGACATACTTGATTTCACACGGCCCATCACCCAACCCCTTAAGCGTGGAAATAATGTGTTTACGATAGTGCATATCAACCCACTCTAAGAAAAATTGATTGGGAACCTGTAAAACTAGTTTGGGTCCGATTATATCTAGCGGTTTAATTGGTTCAAACCACGTTTCAAAAGCGTGGGCTGGAAGACGGTCTTTCAGCAAGACCTTGGTCTTATCCCAAATATTAATATGATCCATAAATATGTTTTCCACAGGTTATCCACATCCACCTGTTTCATAAATTTAGGCACCATAAATAATTGTGAGCAATGAATGATTTGCAGTATTTTAAACAAACCATAAGAAAAACTGCTGTTTTATAATGCTTTTAATTAAAGAGTTGTGTTCGTTATTTTCGGCGGCTTAATTATGGGACAAAAATGAAACGCACCTATCAGCCCAGCAACCGTAAAAGAAAAAACAAGCATGGATTCCGGGCACGCAAAAAAAGTGTTGGCGGGAGACGTATTTTGAACGCGCGACGACGGCGCGGCAGGAAAACCCTGTCGGCATAACACATAAACGCTGCAACCTAAACAACAGTATGTCTCTTAATGGATAGAAATTCGCTGCTGGCATTTCTATTAATTGCGGTAATCATTTTTATGATGCCAGAATATTATAAGCTTGTTTACCCCCCTTCTCCGCCCGCCGACACCCTTGTTGTAGACAGCGAAAAGCGGATTAAAGAGGTGACGCCTCCTGTTGATAAAACAACACCCCCTCCATCCTATGATAAGCCCGGAGAGGACGCGACGGTATTCACTGTAATCACAAATTTATACACTGCTAATATTAGCTCTATCAACGGAGGCTCTATCGCGTCCTTTGTGCTTCATAATTATGCTCTTAATGATTCAGAAAGCGTTGAGCTAATAGATAATAATAATATAAACAATCTAATGGTGGGTTTTCGGTCAATTGACGGAGATGACGTTTCTTTGGTTGGTGGCTGGATTTCAAATAATGATTACGATATTAATGTCTACGACAATGAAACTACTGTCACCTTTAAAAAAACGATTGATGATAAACAAATAACCAAGGCTCTTACTTTTTATCCAGACAAATATATAGTTGATGTGAGCGTGGACCTATCAGCCATCCAGCCGTGGGTTTCTCAGGGCGTTTCAACTGTGCACTGGTCTGGTGGGTTGCCGTTAACGGAGCCAAATAAAAAAGATGAACAAACCTACTATCAGGCTATGGTGTTTCAAGGGGACGAAACATATTCTCCTAAACCAAAGGATCCTGCCGATGCAAGATTAGAGCGAATGGATTATCCGACCGATTGGGTTGCTATAAGAACAAAGTATTTCATAACAGCTCTGGTGCCGAAAAAACAGGCTCCTGGCTCTGAGGTCCTCGCAATAGAGGAAAATGGTAATAGGCAGTATGATATCGGTGTCTTTTTTAATGTTGATCGTCCCTTCTTTTATACTCTTTACGTGGGTCCTCTTGAATATGGGCGTATCAAACAACTTGGGAATAATCTCGATCAAACAATGAATTTTGGGTGGGCCTTTATAAGACCAATATCCAAGGCCGTCCACTGGTTTTTGTTGTTTTTACACAACTATATACCCAACTATGGTTTTGTCCTTCTTATCTTTTCTGTTTTTATTAAAATATTGGTTTATCCCTTGACCAACAAGAGCTATGTATCAACAAAAAAGATGCAAGCCATTCAACCAATGCTTAACGATCTCCGTGAAAAACACAAAAATGACCAGCGAAAATTTGCCCAGGCTCAGATGGCATTATTTAAGGAGCACGGCGTTAACCCGCTTAGTGGCTGTGTACCCATATTATTGCAAATGCCCCTACTGTTCGCCTTGTTTACGGTTTTCCGCTCTTCCATTGAACTCCGGGGCGCCCCTTTTATGCTCTGGATTAATGATCTATCTAGGCCAGACGCTGTCTTTGATTTGGGAATAAATATACCTCTTTATGGTAGCCAGGTGGCCATACTGCCTTTACTAATGGGTATCACTATGTTTATCCAGATGAAGCTAACCCCAACCCCCCAGTCTGGTGGGCAACAAAAATTTATGATGTACTTTATGAATGGCTTTTTCGTTTTAATTTTTAATCAATTTCCTTCAGGATTGGTTTTGTACTACACCCTGTTTAATGTTTTAACCATACTACAACAGAAATACCTTACACCAAGCCCAACCCCAGGAGGTCTTTACAAGAAAAAAGGTGGCTAATGGCGATACAGTGGTCGCCCAATCAACTCCATACGGCTATGGGGGTATTGGCGTTGTCCGTGTAACCGGCCCAAGTGCTGTGAAAATTCTTGGGCGCCTGTCGGGCATGTCTAAAAATAAGCTACGCACCATTAAGCCCCGCAAAGTTTATAAAAGGTCAATTTTAGATGAAAACAACAACCCGTTTGACGATGTGGTTGTTACTTTATATAAAAAACCTAAGTCATACACCGGTGAAGATGTTTTGGAAATTTCCTGTCATGGAAGTCCATATATAATGAAATATATTATTGATCTTTGTATTAATTACGGGGCAAGCCCCGCTGGCCCGGGCGAATTTACAAAAAGGGCATTTATTAACGGTAAAATTGATTTAATGCAGGCCGAATCTGTCGCAAACATGGTTTCTGCTTCGTCACATCGTGGTGTCAACATTGCCCTTAACGGCCTGCGTGGGTCCCTTAGTAAAGAAATTGGCGTTATGCGTGAAGAGCTGGTTGATATTTTGAGCTACTCAGAGCACTTATTGGACGTTTCGGAAGAAGACCTAACGCATGTTGATGTTTCATATATAATCGATAAAACCGCAAAAACACAGAAAATCCTGGAAAATTTGATGAAAACATACAATACATGTCGCATCATGACCTCTGGTGCCATTGTAGTTCTGGCGGGACCTACAAATTCTGGTAAATCAACACTTTTTAACTCCCTCGCTGGATATGATCGCGCAATAGTAAACCAGGCGCCGGGCACAACTAGAGACCTTTTAGAAGCTATGGTGATTATAGAAGGTGTTCCTATAACTGTTGTAGACACAGCGGGGGTGCGGGTGCCCGCTGATAGCGTCGAAAGCGAAGGTATTCGCCGAGCGAAAGAGCACATGAAAAAGGCCGATATTACATGTATGGTACAGGATATAACGCGCGTTAATATGTCTTCAGAAGATGCTGATAATATATTACTTAAGAAAAACGGATGTGTTTTTATCTTTAACAAAATTGATCTGATAAAAAAGGGTTTATTAAATAAATATCGCGAAAATTTTAAGGGCGCCTTGTTTACATCTGCCCTTAATGGACTGGGGTTGGAAGAATTAAAAAAACACATCCTATCGGTGCTTGATCTGAAAAATAACGACAGCGAAAGTTTTGGGATTACAACCCCAAGACAATATAATGCCATTATAAAATCTAACACTGCCATGTTAAAAGTAAAAAATATGATTAACCAAAACCCCATACAGCTCGAGCTCATTAGTTACGAGTTACAAAGCGCATTGCGGGGCATCGAAGAATTGTTGGGGATAAAAACAACTGACGAAATACTAGACAACATGTTTAACTCTTTTTGTGTAGGAAAATAGTTTCACGTGAAACACAAAACTAAATATCAAGTTATAGTTGTGGGCGCTGGTCATGCCGGCGTTGAGGCGTCCCTTGCTGCGGCAAGGTGTGGATCAAGAGTTGCGCTGGTTACCTTAACCGGAAACTCAATTGCCCGAATGTCGTGTAATCCTTCAATTGGTGGATTGGCCAAAGGTCAAATCGTTAGAGAGATCGACGCTCTTGGGGGTGTAATGGGTGTGGCTGCAGACTTTTCAGGTATCCAGTTTAAAATGTTAAACAAGTCTAAAGGTCGCGCCGTTTGGTCGCCTCGAGCCCAGGTGGATAAGCGTAAATATGAGAAATATGTAAATAAGCGAATACTTAAGGATCCCCTTATAGATCTTATTGAGGCGGAAGTTGTGTCTACGGTTATAACAAAAGGTAAAATATCAGGCGTAAAAACCATTGACAATTCCATCATAAGCGGCGAAGCTGTGGTGTTAACAAACGGCACCTTCCTAAACGGGTTAATTCATATCGGAAATATAAAAATCCCGGCGGGCCGCATGGGCGAGTCTAGGTCCGTTGGAATAACCGAATCGCTAGAAAGTCTTGGTATGAAACATGGTCGACTAAAAACCGGCACCCCGCCTAGGCTTTTTGGAAATAGCGTGGACTGGAAAAAATTAGAAAAAATATATGGCGACGATAATCCCGCTCCGTTTTCACATTATCACAAGCATTTTAATCCACCAAACACACCCTGTTATACTATTTTAACAAACAATAACGCGCACGATATAATAAACGACAACTTAATGCGTTCTCCTATGTATTCCGGAGATATCAGCGGTGTTGGCCCAAGATACTGTCCATCAATCGAGGATAAAATCAGTCGATTTAAAGATAAAAACACCCATCGTTTAATTTGCGAGCCCGAGTGGGTTGGGTCGGATCAAATATATTTAAATGGATTTTCTACAAGCTTACCAGAAGAGGTACAGCGGAGAGCGCTACAGTGTTTACCGGGATTTGAAAACATAGAGTTTGTTAGGCCCGGGTATGCCATTGAATATGACTATATTTACCCGTACCAATTGAAAAAAACCCTTGAGACCAAAATTGTCCCAGGCCTTTACCTTGCCGGCCAAATTAATGGCACATCCGGCTATGAGGAGGCAGCTATACAGGGTCTTATTGCTGGCGCAAATGCCGCTTTATGTTTAATGGGGAAAGACGCCCTTGTGTTGGGGAGGCCCAGTGCTTACGCTGGTGTTTTGATCGACGATCTAATAACAAAAAGCACCCCAGAACCATATAGAATGTTCACATCCCGAGCTGAGCATCGTTTGGTCTTGCGCTATACCAATGCAAACAGACGGCTGGGCGTAAAAGCGCTTGGCTGCGGGTTAATCGATAAAACATTGTTTTCTATTTTAAATAAACAGATAATGGCGACCGACAAGGCTCTTTTCGAAAGCAAGGTTTCGGTTGGTCCCACCCAGGTCAACAAAAAAATATTGGCATCTGGCGAAGCTCCGATAACTCAAAAGACACCTTTAAAAACCCTTTTGAAAAGGCCTGGGCTGCTGCTTGCAGATTTTATGGATACTTCCATTAGTCCGCCTTTGGTTGCTAAACCATATAAAGATGAGGTTTTGTTAGAAGCCGATACACTAATAAAATACAGTGGTTATATAAGAAGGACCGACAAACAAATAAAAAAAATAAAATCTAAGGAAGCGGTTAAACTTTTGTCTCATATTAATTACCGATCCATTGAAGGATTGTCGGCTGAATCAAAAGAAAAACTGTTTTCAATAAAGCCTGAAACCCTTGGACAGGCAATGCGAATTTCCGGCGTGACGCCGGCTGACGTATCTGTTTTAACCGTTTTCGTTTCAAAACAAGAACGTGTTTCACGTGAAACATGAGCGTAAACAACCCGCTATTAAATGAACTTTCTTCGATAGTTAAGGTCCGGCGTTTTTCAGAAGCGCTAAAAAATAATAACAACGTTTCTCTGCTTTTGACCGGTCCAGTTCACCGCGGTTATTTTATAGCAGCCATTTCATTAACGAACAAACTTGTCGTGGTAAGTGAGGATGCTTTTGGACTCTATCACGAGTCTTTAGGCATAAAGCCTCTTTTGTTTGACTATATCCCCGCAGATGAAAGCGTTGATATAGTTCCAAAATTGTTTAATAATAATCCTAACAACGGACTTCGTTCACACCTTCTTTCTAAACCGAATACAGACACAAGCGTTATATACACAGAGCACGATCTCGAAACACACGTCGCGTTACCTGAATTATCAAATGATGGCGGATTAAATTCTGTGGGGTTGGGAGAAACCATCGAAATTAAAGACCTTATAAACACATTAAACAAGCGCGGGTACGTCGAAAGCCAAGAAGCAAAATTTTTCGGTGAGTATGCTCATCGGGGTGGGATAATAGACCTCTTTCCACCTAACACAAATAACCCCGTAAGAATAGAGTTATATGGTGATTGTATTACAAGTATCCGCATGTATAATCCAACGTCTCAACTATCTTTAGATAAGATTGATAGGGTATATATCCCCGAAATAAATCTACCGCTAAATCATGAAAAAACAATAACTTATAAGAATATGTATCTGAATAGTGGTTATATTGTTTTATATGTAAACACAGATAATAAATCTTGTGTAATTAAAAATTATGATCGAAAAAATAATAACGCTAAAACATATACATTAAAAACAAGGCGTTTAAATATTAAAGAAGATATAGGAAAAACAGATTCGTGTATAACAACGCTTTTCGTTGTTGGGGGCGATAAAAAAGAAAGAACAGTTTTACATAAAAACACTGTTTATATAGATGGTTATGTAAATGGAAATATCATAATAAATAAACCCGCCATTGGAATAATTAGTGGAACTGAGCGATACAATACAAATAGAATTCCAAAAGAAGTCGATTTACAAGATTATTATAATTATTCCTGGGGCGATTATATAACCCATTTAGATTATGGTGTAGGCATTTATAGGGGCCTCGTAACGAAACAAAACAAAGACTACATAAAGTTAGAATATGCCAAAAACGCGACAGTATATATTTCTGCACAAAGAGTAGACTTGATATCGCCTTTGGTTGGAGTTCAAAAACCTAAAATAAACAATATTGGAACCAAGGCCTGGGCAACTAATAAAAATAATACAAAGAAAAGAATTCGCACAATTATTGAGGAGATGGTACAAATAAACAAAAACAGGTCTTCACGAAGAGAAATTCCATATAAAAAGGAGGACTATCTGGAAAGAGAGTTAGCGGATAGTTTTCCATATGTTGAAACAAAAGACCAGGCGGGCGCAATAAATGATATATATAATGACATGACAACGCCCGGGCTAATGGATAGGTTAATTATAGGAGATGTGGGTTTTGGAAAAACAGAGGTTGCGCTCCGGGCCGCAGCAAAGGCGGCTTTTTCAGGTGTATTTGTTATGATGGTGGTGCCAACTACAATTCTTGCAGACCAACACTATATATTTTTCGAAAATAGATTAAAAAGATTTGGTATAACTATAGAAATGATATCCCGATTTGTAAAAACGAAAAAACAAAAAGAAATATTTAATCGTGTCGAAGATAATCAAGTAGATATATTGGTGGGTACCCACAAACTATTATCAGAAAAAATAAACAAAAGAAACCTCGGCCTGTTAATAATAGACGACGAACACAGGTTCGGTGTAATACACAAAAACAAACTATTGAAAATCAAAAACTCAGTGGATGTTTTAACGCTTACAGCTACCCCAATACCGCGCACTCTACAACAATCTCTTTTGGGGCTTAAGGCTGTAAGCTTAATCAATACACCGCCGGTTAATAGGGTGCCTATAAAAACGCGCGTTATATATCAAAATTGGGTATTCATTAAATCGGTTATTGAAAAAGAAATCAATCGAGGAGGGCAGGTATATTTCTTAAACAACAGGATCGAATCAATTCCTTATTACAAAAAAAAGATACAGGAACTGTTCCCTGATGTCAAGATAGCTACTGCTCACGGCAGTATGAAAAGTCAAGAACTAGAAAAAACTGTCCTTTCTTTTTTCGATGGATATATTCAAATACTACTTTCAACAACCATTATAGAAGCCGGGTTGGATGTGCCCAACGCAAACACAATCATCATAGCTTCATCTCATTCCTATGGGTTGTCTCAGTTGTACCAGGTTAGGGGGCGTGTTGGTCGGGGCGACAGACAGGGGTTTTGTTATTTGGTTGTACCAAGGGGGGTTACCCTCTCAGACGAAGCAATAGAAAGACTAAAAACAATACAAGAAAACACGGATCTCGGGTCTGGTTACAGAATAGCCGTAAAAGATCTTGAAATTCGCGGCGCCGGGAATGTGTTTGGGTATGAACAAAGCGGGCATATTTCAAAGATTGGCTATAATCTTTATTGTAAAATGTTTAATGAAGAGCTAAACAGGTCGAAGGGGAAAACGGTTGCGCTCAGCGTACCAAAAATAAAATATTTCGGTAACGCGTCATTACAAGAAGGATATATACCGTTATCACAAGATCGTTTGTTTTATTATCAACGACTTTCCAACGCTAAAGAAAAAAAAGACCTGTCTATCGTAAAAAAAGAAATAAAAGATCGCTTTGGTAAGCCCGGGCTTGGGGCAAAAAATCTATATAAAATAACTGCGCTTAGATTAGCATATACAAACACAGTGGTTAATAAAATCTTTGTTGAAAAAGATCGAGCTGTTCTTTCTCTCACAGAGGGCGCCCCAAAGACAACAAATGAGTTAGATATAGAAAAATTAATGAAAGCGCTAGAAAGCGCTAGAATAAAATATGTTTTTAAACAAAAAAATAAAGATTTCTTTGGGTTGGAACTTATCTGCGGCGCAAGCGAAGAACCTTTAAAAATGCTTATACAACATGCAGAAATATTCTATTATAATAACAATAATACTTAATTTTCAACGATGTTTAAGCCGTCGTGTATAGCTATCATTGTTTGTCTCTTGGCTCTCGCTGGCTGCAACAATAAACACGACAGTGGTGAGGTTTTGGCAAGGGTTGGAACCTCAGTCCTCACAAAAGAGGATATGTTGGTCCAGGTTCCAAAATATCGTGAGGCAGAGGTACAAAACCGCGTGACACAGTGGGTCAACACTGAGCTGCTTTATCTTGCTGGCTTAGACGCTGGGTTTAATAAAGATTTTACTATTGCTAATAAAGTCGATGATTATCGTAAAAAACTTATCGGGCGAACATATCTAGACCTTGTTCTGCAGTCACGCGTACATGTTTCTATAGAAGAAATAAAAAGTTTTTATCTAGAGCAAAAAGAAACATTTAAGCGCCGGCAGGGCGAGGCCTTGATCTACAATTTTATCGTAGAAAACAAAAAGGATGCCAATAAAATAAGGGCGATCCTTGAAAGAGGTGTGGGCAATAAAAAGCGGAATGAACTTTTTGAAAAACATGGTGTCAGTGCGGTTAGCGTTAAAGAAGGAAAGTTGTTGCCCGCAATAAATAAATCGGTTTTTGGTGGCTCGAAAACCAACCACGTTGGTCCTGTAAAAACTGGCAACAAGTATATAGTTGTCGAGATAATAAAAAGATTTCCCAGGGGAACTTATCGCAGCCTAGATGATGTTTATGACAACATTTATTTGGTTATTAAAAAAAGAAAGGCAGCAATACAGTCTGCGTCTATTGTAGACAGCTTAAGGCAGGAATATTTATTCGAGTTAAATATTGGAGAACTATAAATGATATATAATTTTATTAAAGCCACACTTTTTTGCACTTTCTATATATATGGACAAAACCAAGATATGCCGGTAGACGGTATTGCTGCAATAGTGGGCGAAAACATTATTTTGAAAAGTGATGTATCTCAGGTTGTGGGTATGACTGCACTACAAAAAGGTTTAGATATAATAAGGGACAGGGTGCTTCTAGAAAAACTACAAGGAGAGGTTTTAAGTTCGCTTGTTGATCAAAAAATTATTCTTGAAATGGCAAAATTAGACTCAATTGAGGTTAATGAAAAGGATGTGGAGCGGGCGCTAGAACAGCAAATAGAAACATTTATAATGCGGGCTGGTACAGAAGAATTGGCAGAAGCAATGTTGGGTCAATCGCTGAATGATTTCCGAAGAGAATACTGGTATGATATGCACGACAGGCTTATAACAGAACAATATCAGCAACAATTAATTATGTCCATAAATATAAACCGAGATGGTGTTTTTAATTTTTTCGCCGACTATAAGGACAGCTTACCCGTTTTCCCGGTAAAAATGAAAATTAGACACCTTCTAGTAAGAATAAAGCCTAGTGAAAAAAGTCGCTTAGAAGCTCTTGAAAAAATAAAAATCTTGCGAGAAAAAATCATTGCCGGTGAATCCTTTTCAGATTTAGCTGAAAAGCATTCTACAGACACGGGTACAAAAAACAATGGTGGTTCGTTGGGTTATATACGTAGAAATCAAATGGTAAAAGACTTTGAAACGGTAGCGTTTACTCAAAAATTAAATACTATTAGTAATCCTGTAGAAACACAGTTTGGTTTCCATATTTTGGAAACAACGGAAAAATCTGGTGAAAAAATAAAAGTCAGACATATTTTGATTTCTCCAACGATAAAAGAAGAAGATGAAACGCGTGCTTACAATTATGCGATGACACTGCGAGACAGTTCTAATAATATTAGTTCTTTTAAAAAGTTAATAAGAAAGTTTTCTGATGACGAACAAACAAAAAAAATTGGTGGAGATTTGGGCTGGATAACCCCTACAAACTCACCAATTCCAGCAATTACAGAGGTTTTAGGTTTATTAGAAAAAAATGAGTGTAGTCGACCTGTTAAATCAGATTATGGATATCATTTATTGTGGGTTGAGGCAGTAAAGCCTGGAGGGTATCCTTCGCTTGAAACACACTGGGTAGAAATAGAAGAAATAGCTCTTAACCATAAGAGAATGATTTATTTCCAGGACTGGGTTACTGAGGCGCGTTCCAAATTTTTTATAGATATAAAAAAATAAATCTTACCAAAAAGGATATTCACCTATTTATCAACAACTTATCCAATAATAATTTATATTTTTATTAGAGTTTTTTTTAAAGATACATTTTAAATAATTAACATCATATAATATGTTATACACATGAAGAAGTGGTTTAATCAAACCTGTATTATATCATGATAACAAATAATTAAATGGTAGAAAAAAATACTTATTCACAATCATTCCTTTATATATTAATAATAGAAATTTATTTATATTATTATTTTAAGTGATTTTCTTCTTTTATTGTCAATAAAATAGATAAAAATACCTTGTGAAATGGACCTGTTCTAGGTAATGTTCGAACAATTATTAATTAAGAAAAAAAGTATTAAATACTTAATCCATATACCAAAAAAATAATGAAAAATTCTACCTCTAAATCCGAACTACAAAGAGCACTTCAAAAACTTTCAAAAGCCACACCAACCCGATCAACAATACCAATATTAAGCTGTGTATTAATTGAAGCAACAGAAGAAGGAACAACTCTTAGATCAACAGACCTTGAAATAACTATAATAACATCTATAGAAAGCAGTATTGAAAAACCTGGTTCTGCTGCGATACCCCTTCAACCATTATCAGAAATAACAGCTGAATTACCTGATGATACTCGTATTACAATAGACGTTAATGAAAATAATAATGTTAAAATAATTACTGAAATTGGATCTTATGATTTAATGGGAAAACCTGCTGATGAATTTCCAGCAACCCCCGAGCTTAATCAGCGTCTCGATGCAGGCATAGATGCAAATATTCTGAATGAAATGATATCAACAGTTAGTTTTGCTGTCAGTAAAGACGACCTAAAGCCCGCGCTTACAGGTGTTTATTTTAAGTTCGAAAAAGAAAGGCTTACTGCAGTTGCAACTGACGGCCATCGGCTTGCCAAATACGTGCGCAGTGATTTTAGGGCAGGCGAGTTTCAAGGCGAAGTTATTGTTCCCAGAAAATTTTTAAATACAATTATTTCATATATTTCAAACGATGAACCCATACAACTTTTGTTGGGCGACAGCGTTTTCACCGCGACCATAGGAACCGATACAATATATACCCGCATAATTGATGAGCGTTTCCCAGACTATCAAAGCGTTATACCTACAGATAATGAAAAAGAAATTAGTGCAAGCTGTGCTGATTTACTTTCAGCGGTGAAAAGAGTATCAATTTTCTCAAACAAAACTACACACCAGATTGCTATACGCGCTGCTAGCGGTTCCGCAATAATCACAACTGAAGACCCTGAAAAAGCATCTAAGGCCCAAGAAACAATAGAGATAGATTATGATGGTGATTCAATTGATGTTGGTTATAACGCAGCATATTTAAAAGATATACTAGCTCATATGAAATCAGATAAAATAGTTGTAAAACTTAATACGCCGATCAGCGCCGGTCTTTTTTATCCTACGTCACTTAACAATAACGTAGAGATCACAATGTTGCTGATGCCTATTCGATTAAATGACTGAAACGCTATTAGCGATCCAGATTTAAAATGAAACCCATTAAAACTGTATTAAATACATATTTATTTAAAACAGGACTAGAAAAAGGAGTGAGGCAGCAACAGGCCCTAACCCTTTGGCCAACAGCTGTGGGTAAAAAAATAGCCGACAACACAACAGTGCAAGACGTTAAACACGGAACTTTAATCGTGCACGCAAAATCTCCCGTTTGGGCCCAGGAATTACAATTAAAGAAGAAAGAAATTTTATCAAACCTTAATTCAACTTTAGGTAAGAGAACAATTAAAGACATCAGATTTGTATGACGGAAACGGTTGCGGTAAAGCCAGCCTATAGCGCAGAGAGCATTAAGGTTCTTGAGGGCTTAGAGGCGGTCCGAAAGCGACCTGCCATGTATATTGGCGACGTTGGAAAAAGAGGACTGCACCACCTTGTCTATGAGGTTGTTGATAATTCAATTGATGAGGCCCTTGCCGGTCACTGTACAAAAATAATTGTTATTTTTAACATTGACGGATCTGTAACGGTTGAAGATAATGGCCGGGGAATACCTGTTGGCATTCACAAGGAAGAGAACAAGCCAGCGGTTGAGGTTGTTATGACCATCTTACACGCGGGCGGCAAGTTTGATAAAGATAGCTACAAGGTTTCTGGAGGGCTCCACGGTGTTGGCGTCTCTGTTGTAAATGCTTTATCTGAATGGTTGTGGGTAGAGGTTAAAAGAGACGGTAAGAAACACAAACAGGATTATAAAAAAGGCATAACGCAGAACAAACTAAAAGAATCTGGAACAACAAAAGAATCTGGAACAACAGTTTGTTTTCTTCCAGACAATGAAGTTTTTGATGGAATTATTTTTGACTATAGCATTATTGCTGAACGCCTCAGGGAATTAGCGTATTTAAACCAAGGGCTGGAGATAATACTTAAGGATTCGCGCTCAGACGAACCAAAAATAGACACGTTTAAGTTTAAGGGAGGTTTAAGTGATTTTGTAAAATATTTAGATGTAAAAAACAACCCCCTGCACAACAAAATAGTTACTGTAAAAAAAGAAAACACAGAGGTGCCCGTAGACGTTGCCCTACGATATAGCAACACATACAACGACAACATTCTAACGTTTGTTAATAATATCAACACCATTGAGGGAGGGACCCATCTTTCTGGTTTTCGCTCGGCGCTTACCAGGTCTATGAATGTATATGCCGCTAAGAACAACCTAATAAAAGCCAAAAAAAACGATAAAATAACACTTAGCGGTGAAGATTTTCGGGAGGGCCTTACTGCAATTATAAGCATAAAGGTTGCCGAGCCCCAATTTGAAGGTCAAACAAAAACAAAACTGGGGAACGGAGACGTAAAAGGGGTTGTTGATAAAGCTGTATATGAGGGAATTTTAGATTTTCTAGAACAAAACCCTTCTATTGGTAGGCGCATTATTGAAAAGGCGCTTTTGGCTGCCCAAAGTCGCTCAGCCGCGAGAAAAGCACGCGACCTTATTCGAAGAAAAAGCGCGCTGGGGGGTTCTTCCCTTCCAGGAAAGCTTGCAGACTGTTCAAACAGAGACCCGGCATTTTGTGAGCTTTATTTGGTTGAAGGAGACTCTGCGGGTGGTTCGGCAAAACAAGGGAGAGATCGTCGCACGCAGGCCATACTACCGCTTCGGGGAAAAGTTATTAACTCGGAAAAAGCACGAATAGATAAGCTGCTTTCAAACAATGAAATACAATCTATTATAACAGCGCTAGGAACCGGCTTTGGGGGCGCAGAGGACGAGACAGGCGAAAGATCTTCTGGAGATTTTGACATTGAAAAACTACGGTATCACAAGCTTATTATCATGACAGATGCGGATGTAGATGGGTCTCATATACGAACCTTATTGCTCACTTTTTTCTATCGAAAAATGAAAGGAATTATTGACGGTGGCTACTTGTATTTAGCCCTACCGCCCCTTTATCGTGTTTCACAGGGAAAAAAAGAAGCATACGCATATGATGAAAACGAAAAAAGTCTTACCGTAGAAAGAATGATGAAGGACAATAAAAACACCAAAATCAACGTTCAGCGCTATAAAGGTTTGGGCGAAATGAACCCAGAACAACTTTGGGGTACAACAATGGACCCAGAACGGAGAACACTAATGCGAGTTACAGTTGAAAGCGCGAGCGCAGCAACAGAAACCTTCCAAAATCTAATGGGTGCTGACGTCGAGGCCCGGCGGTCCTTTATAGAAAAAAACGCTAAATTTGTCGTAAACCTAGACGTTTAAAATATTAGGAAACACTTATGGTAGACTATAATAGAGACAACACCCTGCCGCGCGACATAGTTGACGAAATGAACGAAAGCTATCTTAACTATTCTATGTCTGTTATTGTCTCTAGGGCGCTACCAGACGTAAGGGATGGCTTAAAACCAATTCATAGAAGAATCCTTTATGGTATGAACGAGCTTGGATCACACTGGAATCGCCCCTACAAAAAATCTGCCCGAATCGTGGGTGACGTTATGGGCAAATATCATCCTCATGGAGATGCGTCTATTTATGATGCACTAGTTAGAATGGCACAAGATTTTTCTATGAGACACGAACTGGTTGATGGGCAAGGAAATTTCGGATCTGTGGATGGAGACAGGGCGGCAGCCATGCGTTATACAGAGTCTCGAATGACAAAACTTTCAGGTGAAATGCTTAAGGATCTGGAAAAAGACACGGTCGACCTACAGCCAAACTTTGATGAAACGCTAAACGAACCAACTGTCCTGCCGGCAGCTGTCCCAACACTCTTGATTAACGGATCAGAAGGAATTGCTGTTGGTATGGCCACGAAAATACCTCCCCACAATATGGGCGAAATAATTGACGGACTTGTTGCGCTTATTGATGGAAAAAATATTTCAACACAAGAGCTCATGGAACATATAAAAGGGCCCGACTTTCCTACTGCGGGCTTGATATTAGGGGTGGATGGGTTATTACAAGCATACGAGACCGGTCGAGGAAAAATAAAAATGCGCGCCCGGGCACACATTGAAACAACAAAAAAAGGCAAAGACAACATAGTTATAACAGAGCTTCCCTATCAGGTAAATAAGGCTAGTTTGATTGAAAAAATAGCAGATCTGGCAAGAAACAAAAGAATTCAAGGAATCACTGAGATCCGCGACGAGTCAGACAAGGACGGCGTTAGGGTTGTGATAGAATCAAAACGAGACGCTGTACCAGAGGTGATATTGAATCAACTTTATAAATACACACAGCTTCAAGACACTTTTGGCATTATTTTGTTAGCGTTAGTCGGGGGTGTACCAAAAATAATGCCCCTCAAAGAAGCGCTTGATCATTTTATTGTTTTTAGGCATGAAATAGTTGTTCGCCGCACGAAGTTCGATTTAAAAGCCGCCGAATCTCGAGCACACATTCTTGAAGGTTTAAAAATTGCCCTCGACAACATTGATGAGGTTATAAAAATTATACGCGCGAGTAAAGACCCTCTGGTCGCAAAGGAAGGCCTCATGAACAATTTTAATCTCTCTGAAAAACAGTCACAAGCAATTTTAGATATGCGCCTGCAAAGACTTACTGGCCTTGAAGCAAACAAGGTTGTTGAGGAATATAAAGAAGTAATAAAAATTATAGCCCACCTAAAGGGTATTCTTGAAAGTCGCAGCCAGAGAATGTCAATTATTAAGACAGACCTTCAGGAAATGAAGGCTCAATATGGAGACCCGCGAAGAACAGAAATTATACCGGTTGACAGTGATTTTTCAATGGAGGACATGATTGCGGATGAGGAGATAGTGTTAACAATCACACACGAGGGGTATATAAAGCGGACTGCGCTTAATACATATCGTACTCAACGTCGCGGCGGGCGAGGGGTTCAGGGCGCGACAAGCAAAGAAGAAGATTTTGTAGAACATCTTTTCATAGCCAACACACACAACTACATGCTCTTTTTTACAGATCGCGGCAAATGTCACTGGTTGAAAGTATATGATATTCCCCAAGGAGGCCGAGCAACGCGGGGAAGAGCAATTGTAAACCTTATTGGTTGTGAACCCGGCGAAAAAGTTGAGGCGTTTGTTAGTGTAAAGGATTTTGATGATCAACATTTTATCGTTATGGCCACGAGGAATGGCCTTGTCAAAAAAACAGCGTTGTCTGCCTATAGCAAACCACGTAAAGGCGGAATATTTGCTATCGACATTCGGGAAGGAGACACTCTAATTGAAGCGCGAATTACCAACGGCGAGAACGACATATTGTTGGGCACACGAGAAGGAAAATCAATTCGCTTTTCAGAAAAAAACATACGACCCACCGGAAGAAAAACTATGGGCGTTAAAGGCATTAGACTTGGGTCCAAAGAGGATTACGTTATTTCAATGTTGGTTGTAAAAAGAGAAGGAACAATCTTAGTAGCAACTGAAAAAGGGCTTGGTAAACGCACCGACGTGATTCAATACAGAACCCAAACTAGAGGGGGCAAAGGGGTTATGACGATGCGTGTTACTGAAAAAACGGGAAAAATGGTTTCCATAATGGAAGTCGTGGATGCGGACGACCTAATTGTAATTACAGATAAAGGTGTACTTATGCGTCAACCAGTATCCAACATAAGAACAATAGGTCGCGTAACCCAAGGGGTTAAGCTTGTTAAGCTTGATGAAGGTTCAAAAATTTCCTCGATTTCCCGCGTTATCAATGAAGCCGAACCCAGAGACAATTATGACAAAACAGAAAATGGGATATTAGATGAGAGCGACGAAAAGACCATTGGCGGTGAGGATATAGCCAAACAAGAGAAAAGTGAAAACGATGGATCGTGATACTGGTTGATAGAATAAGCCTTGTTAAAGATAAAATTGACTCTGCACTAAAACAATGCGAACGTAGCGACAGCGTCACAATTGTCGCAGCCACAAAAACAAGAAACGCCGAAGCCATTGAAACATGTATTCAAAACGGCATCGTTGATATTGGCGAGAATCGTGTTCAGGAGGCGGAAAATAAATTTTCTAACGTAGACAACGGTATGGTATATAACAAAAGAATGATTGGCCACCTTCAAACTAATAAAATTAATAAAGCACTCCGCATTTTTGACACAATTGACTCTGTAGATAGCCTGCGAATCGCCAAACAACTGGCAACCAAACAGAAAAAAAACAAAGAAAAACTATCTGTTTTATTAGAGGTAAATACCAGCGGTGATAAAACAAAATTTGGCTTTGATCCAAACAACGACCAACGTTTATTGGAGTGCATAAGTCTAGACGAATTATTTGTAGGAGGGTTGATGACAATTGGGCCTGTATCACAAGAAAAAGAAAGCACAATTAAAGCCTTTGCGTTACTTCGAGAAATCAAAGAAAAAATTAACCGACAGATAGAAAAAGAGAAAGAACTGACTGTCTTATCTATGGGCATGAGCAATGATTATGAATTAGGAATATTTCAAGGCAGCACAATGGTTAGGCTGGGCACTTCGTTGTTTGGGTCCAGGGAATGATAACCAACAAAACCTCTTGGTTATATTATTTATGTGCGGGACCAAAAGCATGGCACATAGATATCGTAATATCCGAAAAAAAGGCAGGTCATTTTTTTGGTTTTATGAACAAAAGCCTAATTGTTTGGCCAAACAAGCTTTCATCAAAGAATTGTAATCCAACAAACTTTCATACAATAAAGTCATCGGTAAAACGCAGAGACATTGTAATCATAGACCGTATAAAGGGTGAAACCCCAAAAGTGAACATTGGGGGCCACGTAAACAGGTCGGGTGAAAACTATCTTATTGGTATGACTCCCTATGATAATTATCCCCAGTTTCCCGATATGACAAACATATATTCGGCAGACCAAAAGCAAGAGATTAAAACAGTACACACCCTTGGACCAAAACGGTTTAAAGAAACAGAACTAAATAGAAAAACAATTTGGAGCGAGGCAGCGGGCCTTGTGGTGCCCGTATTTCACTATATTGGTTTTAACATAAAAGGAATCGGATTAAACCACACGAACTTGTTAAATGAATTTTTCTTTTAAATTCAATCACACCTTTTTGTTTGTGAAGCAATGATAGGTTAAAAAGAGAGGGCGCGCGTTATCTTATCCCTAAGACAGTTCCTTTACAATTTGGATACCAAGATTAACGTTGTTTATTGCCAAGGCTTTGTTGGTTTCCAGGCTTCTTCCACCTGTCTTTTTAACAACTTCTTTCAGCAAAAACGGCGTTAGATCCTTCCCTATTATTTTATTTTCTAGCGCCACACCAATGGCCTCATCAACAATTTTTTCTATTTCACTACCCGGTATTTCATCTTTTACAGGAACAGGGTTAACAACCAAGGTTGATGTGCTTACCCCCACATCCTTGTTTTTTTGAAAAACACGAGCAATTTCACCAGGACTTTCTGTTCGCAAAAGACCACAAAGCCCAGAATTTCGTGAATAAAAAGCTGGGAATTCATTCGTCTCAAAACCCAACACCAGAACACCTAAGGTTTCCAACGCCTCTAGGGTTTTAGGGATGTCAAGAACCGCCTTTGCTCCGGCTGAGACAACAACCATCGGTATTTGTGAAAGTGCAGTCAAATCTTGAGAAACGTCAAAAGATCTTTCAGCGCCTCTATGTACCCCACCAATACCACCCGTGGAAAACACGGAAACCCCAGACTGGTGGGCGATGTGCATAGTAGCGGACACAGTGGTTCCACCACTCCATCTTTTTTCAATGGCGACACCCAGCTCTCGCCTAGACACTTTTTTGGTAGATGGATTTATTGCTATGGATTCAATCTGCGCTTTTTCCAGCCCCACACAACAATCACCTTTTATAACAGCTATTGTGGCCGGAACAACACCCTGTTGTCTACAAATAAATTCAGCCCTTAATGCAAACTCAACATTGTCCGGGTGGGGCATGCCGTGTGTTATAATTGTCGATTCAAGCGCCAAAACAGGCTTACCGGCAACTAAAGAAGATTCTACTTCCGCTGAAAGATGTATTTTCATTAACAATTCAAAATATTCATTGGGTTAATTTCAACGCTGTTTTACTAAAAGACCATGAAAAGAATTGACCCTAAAAAATATAATTTGCCATCTCGAACCACCCTTTATAAAAAAATGGACCATATTTTTATAATCATTGATCGAAAAAGCAGGATTATAATGAAAGATGGCCACAGAATATCTGAAATTGCGAAATCAATTTTGTCTATGGACCCAGGTGTTCGTATTAGAGTTGCCACCTCTGCTCCTACGTGTTCAAAAACAAAAGAGTATCTTCGGCAGGTTGACATTGAGGTTCTGGAATTAAACTCAATAAATATTTCTTTATAATGCTGAAATATATCTTCCCGCAAGACAAACCCATTTCCAAAGAGTTGTTCAGACTGTCGTTCCCAGTAATATTGTCCAACTTGAGTCGGGTTCTTATGAGCGTGGTTGATGTTGCCATGGTGGGCAGGCTTGGTGCTGCGGCCCTAGCAGCCACCGGCATGGGTGCCATGCTTTTTTGGGGGGCCCTGAGTTTGGTTATTGGTATCCGGACGGGAGTTCAGACTGTTGCGTCCAGGCGATTGGGACAGAAAAAATATGATCAATGTGGTACCGCCCTCCACAACGGGCTTTTCATGGCAACAGTTTATGGTTTTCCGATGTCCATCGCTGGGTGGTGGTTGGCGAAGGATTTCATCCCGTTTTTCATTAATGACATAAAAGCAACACCGCTTACCATTGAGTATTCTTCAATTGTTTTCCTTGGTATTCTTTTCTCGGCCTACAGCTTCGTTTTTCAAGGTTTTTACACGGGTATCGAAAAAACAAAAATTCACATGAAGGTCAGCATTACTAGTAATATAGTCAATGTATATTTAAACGCTGGGCTCATTTATGGATCTGAAGGGGTAAAATTATTTTTTTCTGAAAACGCCCCAACCCTTACCTTTTTATCTTATTTTTGGCAGTGGACAGCTTTTCCGGCAATGGGCGTTAAGGGAGCTGCCATAGCAACTCTTGTTGCGTCGCTTTGGATGTTTGTCCATTACGGCGCATATCTTTTTTCAAAACAGATCAAATCAAGGTTTGCAGTTTTATCGTTATCAGTAGACGGTGTAATGATGAACCGTCAGCTTAGGCTGGCAGCACCACAAGGGCTACAGGAAATGTTTATTGCCGTTGGGTGGTCTATGTTTTATAAAATAGTTGGAATGATAGGGCTTATAGAATTGGCAACGACCGAGCTTTTGTTTACTATAATGCATGCGTCATTTATGCCTGCACTGGGAGTGGGACAAGCCTGCTCAACCCTTGTAAGTAAATATATGGGTGAAAAAAAAATAAACAAATCTGAAGCGAGCATTAAAGAGTCAATTCGTCTCGCGGAATATATTATGGGCGTTATGGGATTAAGCTTTATTCTGTTTCCAAAATATTATTTGTTTATTTTTACTGATGATCCAGAAATACTTCGGATGGGAATTTTCGGTTTGCGGATGATAGGAGCCGTCCAATTTTTAGACGCAATTGGTTTTGTTCTTTGGTTTGCATTATCCGGCGCAGGCAACACACTGTTTCCCGCTGTTGTAGAGTCGTGCCTAACGTGGGGTATTATTGTTTTAGGGAGTTATGTGTTCGGGGTTGTTTTAGAATTGGGCTTTAAGGCTCTTTGGTTGCTGTTTCCGGTTTATATGGGTTTATTTGCAGGAATAATGGTTTGGAAGGTACGAAAGGGAGATTGGAAAAATATTCAAATATAAATTCTGCCAAGAAACAATATCTTCCTTATTATAGATTTAATCCAGAGGCGTTAATTTAGACACCGTGCCGAACCTAAAGAGAGAAGACATTGACCCGCAAGGGACCCAAGAATGGATAGAGTCTCTTCAAGATGAAATTGAAGAGCGCGGTTTCGAGCGCACAAGACATCTATTAGAAAAATTAGTAGATTTTGCTTCTGCTCGTGGAGCGCGCCTACCTTTTAACGTAAACACGCCTTTTGTAAATACTATTATTTCAGACCAAGAGCCTGAATTTCCAGGTAACCGGGCAGCCGAAAGAAAAATAAAATCCATTGTTAGGTGGAACGCAATGGCGATGGTGGTAAATGCAAATAAAAAATCTCCAGGAATTGGCGGACATATATCAACCTATGCATCTGCAGCTAATTTATATGAAGTAGGATTTAACCACTACTTTAAAGGACCTAACCACCCGCAAGGTAGTGATTTGGTTTATTTTCAGGGACATGCGTCTCCAGGTATATATGCACGAGCCTATTTAGAAGGAAGACTTAATGAAGAAAAGTTGGATGCATTTCGCCGAGAACTTTCGCCAAAAGGAGGTCTGTCATCATACCCCCACCCCTGGCTAATGCCAGATTTTTGGCAATTTGCCACAGTATCAATGGGTTTGGGTCCACTATTGGCTGTTTATCAGGCTAGGTTTATGAACTATTTAATTGACCGCGGCTTAATGGAAGACACTGGTCGGAAAGTATGGGCCTTTCTCGGTGATGGTGAAATGGATGAACCAGAATCCCTAAGCGGCTTAACGCTGGCATCAAGAGAAAAACTTGATAATCTAATTTTTGTTATCAATTGTAATTTGCAAAGGTTGGATGGGCCGGTTAGGGGAAACAGTAATGTAATCCAAGAGCTGGAAGGATCTTTTCGTGGTGCAGGCTGGAATGTTATAAAAGTTATTTGGGGTTCAGATTTCGACCAATTACTAGAACATGAAAACAGGGATTTCTTTTTACGTCGTGCCGAAGAGGTTGTTGATGGTGATTTGCTAAAGTACGTTGTCAAAGGAGGAAGTTATCTTCGCGAACACTTTTATAGTAAATATCCAGAGCTATTAGAAATGGTAGCGCACATTAATGATGAAGATCTTGGGAAAATGCGAATTGGCGGGCACGACCCAATCAAAGTGTTTGCCGCGTATTCAGAGGCGGTTAAGACAAAAGGAAAA
>Ga0209753_1000180_pt1 | contig 24922 bp, 19 predicted proteins | sample METZYME_3_550m_FD_187550 | JGI IMG/M metagenome (GOLD analysis project Ga0209753, IMG submission 187550) | Marine microbial communities from oxygen minimum zone in mesopelagic equatorial Pacific - METZYME_3_550m (SPAdes) (version 2) | ecosystem: Environmental > Aquatic > Marine > Oceanic... | reverse complement strand
TTCTTCATAAAAATTGTTTTTTCAGCAGAAGAAGCAAAAGTATACCGAGAAATCTCAGAAATCATTTCATCTGCAATTACCTTTTTACATGTGGATAGGGGAAGTCCTTATTGTAAAACAAATTTAATAATGATATAAGTTAAATTCGAGTTAAGCTGACGCTATATTGTTGAATTGATGAATTAATGTTCAAAGAACAGTTAAAGTTATAAATAAGTATGCTCAAAAACTTTATCTGAAGTAAAGAAGCCATGAAAGACAGCCCAAATGTGAGAATTAGTGATCAACATGTAGAAACATTTTCCAGAGATGGTGTTGTATTTCTCAGGAATATGTTTTCAGCAGAGTGGGTTGAGTTGTTGAAAACCGGTGTTTCAAGGAATCTTGCTGAACCCGGAGAAAGAACTCGAATTTGGGACAGAAGTGACGAGTGGAAATACACACTTTATGATTCTGACAACTGACGTAGAATTGATGAGTACAGAAAATTTGTCTTTGACAGTTCTACCAATGAAATTGCGGCAAAGCTTCTAAATACAAGCAAAGTTAATTTTTTTTATGAGGCGATCTTTGTGCGTTCTGATGGTGTGCAGTTCAGGACACCTTGGCATCAGGATGAACCATACTGGAGTGTGGAAGGATTTGATACTGTAAGCATCTGGATTCCTCTGATGGATGTTGAAAAACGAAGCGCCCTTTCATTTGTTCCCGGATCTCATCGCTGGAATAAAAAGTTCAGGCAGCAGGATTTTGGAGAACTTAATCCTGACAATCAAATGGACGTGAATAAAGTAGTGTTTGACAGCAGTTGGGAACCTATGCCTGATATTGACAGTGATCGTGAAAAATACAATGTAGTCAGCTGGGAAATGGCGGCAGGAGACTGTGTTGCATTTAACGGGCGAATCATTCACGGTGGTTCGGGGCAACTGACCTCCGGGAAAGAATTGCAGGTATTTAATACACAATGGCTGGGTAATGATGTTAAAGTTCATTTCAAATCCTATGGAATGGATCCTGATCATACAGACAAAATGAGACATTATGGAATGAATTCCGGTGATGCAGTAGACGGCTCAGTTTATCCGGAATTCAATATTCTGTAGCAATAAATTAAAAAAACAAAAAGAACACTTGAAGACTCTGGAAACCGATTTAACTAATCAAAGAGATACCCTTTGAAAAAATTTCTCTAATAGCTTCCGTACTTAATCTGCAGGGGAACAAGCAAAAAATGAAACGTGTTCACACATTTACGAAATACTGGTTTCTGTCTTTGTTTTTTTTGCTTTTACTGTCTACATCTGCAGATGCAGATCAAAATGACGCAAGACTGGCGGAGCTTTTCAGGAGCTTAAAGTCAACTGAAAACGTAAGCAAAGCTTCGGTCTTTGAAAGCAAAATCTGGCACATCTGGATGGAACACCATGATCCTGAAGTAGAGAGCGCCATGTTTCAGGGTTTAGAAGCAATGAAACTTCAACTATTTGAACAGGCTTTTGGTCATTTCAGCCTGTTGATCAAGCTTGCTCCGGATTACGCGGAAGGCTGGAACAAAAGAGCTACCGTGCTATATCTGATGGGACGTTTCAAGGAATCTGAAGCAGATGTTCTGAGAACTCTTGAGCTTGAACCAAGACATTTCGGGGCACTTTCAGGGCAAGGATTGATAAGGATATCTCTCCAGGACTGGACGGGAGCAATTTACTTTCTAGAATCAGCACTGAAGATTAATCCGCATATGCATGGAGTTATTATGAATTTGAAATATGCCCGACAGAAGCAGAAAGAATCAATGACCTGAGGGTTTTAATCTGAACTTGCTTATAATGTCCTATAAACATCAGATGGTCGGGGAACAATCCCTTTAATATGAATCGATAAATGAGAAAAGCTGACTGGTATTTTGATTTCCTCTCACCATTTGCATACCTTCAAAACTGCAGGCTGGATGAGTTTCCCTCAAATTTGTACCTCAACAGGAAACCCCTGCTCTTTGCAGGACTGTTAAATCATTGGGGTACGAAAGGTCCGGCGGAACTGTCCGCAAAACGTCTTTTCACTTACAGGCATGTTCAGTGGCTGGCAGGTCAATTGGAGGTGCCGTTGTGTTTTCCCGAAAAACACCCTTTTAACCCTATTTCGCTGCTTCGTCTGTGCATTGCAGCAGGCTGCAGCAAAAAAGCAGTAGATGCAATTTTTAAGTGCGTCTGGGTTGAAGGATTATCTGGAGATGATCCTGACAACTGGGAAAGATTCTGTGAGGCTGTAAACATCCCGGAATCAGAAGCCTCGGAAAAAATTTCGAGGCCTGACATCAAGCAGGAACTTAAATTAAACGGTGAAGAAGCCATAGAACAGGAAATATTTGGTGTGCCGACTCTGGTGGTGGACGGACATCTTTTCTGGGGTAGCGACTCCACAGATATGGCGCTTGAATATCTATCTGATCCACAATTGTTCGGTAGTTCTGAAATGAAAAGACTGGAAACATTGCCCGGTTACTGAAAAAAACAAAATCAGCTTTATAAAAGTGAGAATCCTGATCTACATTGCACTGTTTATTTTGGTTGTTCTGTTGCTGTGGTGGGTGATTAGACTTTTCAGAAACAGACGGATATTGCCGGCTTTGCTGAATTTGTTCAGTCTGGTTACACGATTTGTTTCTCCTTATATTTTAATAAGAATGATTCTGAACCTGATAAAAAAACTGAAGGGATTCTGAAAAAAATATATATCCAGAAAATTCTGCTATTTTCAGAAAGAGTTGCATCTCATTCCCGCATATGTATTGCAATATCTGCATAATAAATAGAGAATCATTCTTTCAACTTGTTTAAGTGAATCAATTTTGGAAGGGAGATAGCATATAAAAAAGAGGAGAAGAACCTCGTTTCATGGAAGAATAATTATCTCCCTTCCATCATACCCTCTGCCACCTGTTGCACAGGTGAAATTAAGCTGGTACAAATAAATCAAATTAAACTTTCAGTAAATATTATTTAAGCTTAATTAAGCCGATCAGAAATATATTTCTGATGACTGTGTCGGCTGTTTAGAGCATGGCTAAATGGACACAGCACCAAATTATCTCAACCCTGGAATTCCATCAGGACTCAAAAGAGTAAGGATTCCCATTGTAGAAGGCAACGAGCAGTCTCTTTCAGGATACGGTTGTCTGGTAACTGATCCTGATGAAGTTGAAATTGAAATCGTTCGCTGGCCCTCGTTGGGGAAACGGCCTGTTGACACGGATAGCGGCGATGAGGGTGGTACTACCGAAGGGATGTTTTTCTGCGAGTGGAAGGGAGATATTCTTTATGGTCGAAATGAGGCCGTTGACGGCCATTATATTCTTGGTTATGGAACTGAACCGCAACAGGCATCTGAGCATCATTCAAATGCACCTGAAAGACTGCTGCTTTGGCATGCCAACTATCATCCTGATGGAGGTCAGCTCTTTTTTCCACAGACATCAAAACCTTTCCTGGTTCCACTTGCACTGCCGGGAGATGATATAGCTCCCGAGGATTTTGTCTGTTTTCACTTCAGCGGAAATGAGGGGCTATACATTCATCCCAATGTCTGGCACGATGGGGCGCTTACGGCCTTAGAAAAGCACTGTTTCTTTGACAAGCAGGGGGCTGTGCATGCGCGGGTTTCCGTTGATTTTCCCAGGGAATTTAATTGCCTGCTGGAGGTCCCCTTGGAACAATTTAACAAGTCTTAGATAATGCTGCTTTTTACTGAACTGAAACAGGATTGTGTTGAATTTCTGTAGTTTTATTTTTGCATTGTTCTTAACTTGATTTAAATCTTCTTTTTGCTGAAATATTCAGCTGTTTCTTTCCCTGAATAAAATATTTTTTATTTAGTTTTTTGTAAACATAATCAGCAATAATGGCAGACACGCTTCCGAGAGAGTATACGCTTCCAGGACTGACTGAAGGACAATGCAGTATCACTGTGATTACAGGTTCTGGCATTGATGTGGAAGCAGGACTTCCCTCTTTCAGAGGTGAAAAAGGATATTATGAAGACCGTGAAGCTGCCTACCTTGCTTCAGTTGAAGCGCTTTACTCTGAACCTGTGCGGCAATGGAGATGGTACCTGAGCAGATTTGTAAGTTATCATGCCACACCACCAGCCAAATCTCATTTTGCACTGGCGGAGCTTGAAGCAAATAAAGGTGAAAACTTTTTAGGAATTGTTACTCAGAATATTTCCGGACTTCACAGTAAGGCCGGCAGTAAGAAGGTATTTGAGATACACGGATGCATACATGAAATGAGAAGTCTGGAAAATGGGGAGTGTAAGCCACTGCCAAAATCATGGATTGATTTACCTCCTGAAGAAGAGGAACTAAAATCCTGGCGTCCAAATGTGTGCTTCATTGGAGAAAGCTATGAAGACTACCCGCTTCCGGAATCAGTAGAAGCATGCAGAAACTGTGATGTTGTACTTGTGATCGGTACTGCAGGTGTAATACATACACCTGTCTGGCTGGCAGAAGAAGGACGCATTTCCGGAGCAGTTGTGGTCAATGTAAATCCAAATCCCGGAGAAGTTGACAGGGTATCAGATTATACATTTCGTGGAACAGCATCTGATTATTTTAACTATCATTTATAATTTACTGAAAAATGAGATAAATGAACTTAAATCATATATCTCTAAACATATTTTTTCCTCTCTCCCAGAAATTGCCCCATTCTTGAAATACCTACCTGGAAATTTTTAATTTATTTTTAGTTGCGCCGGTCACTGAAAAAAATGCGGAAACTGTATTTATCTAAACATTACTGCTTCGTAGTATCCTCATTTTATAATGGGAATTTATCCTTTAAAAAAAGTTTATGATTAAAAATTTGCAAGTAAGAATTGGATGAAAAATTTATTTCATATCTTCTTAATTTTATGCTTTTGTTTCAGTAACTATGCCTGCACTACAAACTCAAATACATCAGATGGGGGGATATTATTTTACCGTGAAAAATATGGAGAATGGGGCTGGCATGAAGATGGCGATGAGTTAAAGGACAGTAGAAAATATGAAGGTGACATTAGAAAAGGTGAACCACATGGAAGAGGTAAATTAATTCAATATAATTTCCCCAAAGAATCAGTCTTTTCTTTCAGTTATGCAGGTGTATTGGATACGAGCCAGCTTTCAGTTTTAGCATCAACAGCGATTTTTGGTGCATTTATATGGTTGATACTGAATCTGGATCGAGATATAAAACTTCATGCCATCTATGAGGGAGATTGGAAGAGGGGGAAAAAACATGGCCAGGGCACATATTTTTTCTCCAATAGAGACAGGTATGAGGGAGATTGGAAGAGAGGAGAAATACATGGCCAGGGTACCTACTATTTTTCAGGAGGCGACAAATATGTGGGAGAATGGAAAGATGGGAAAAAACATGGTCAAGGGGCATACTTCTTTTCAGAAGGAGACAGGTTTGAAGGAAACTGGGAGTATGATGAAGTACACGGTAAGGGCACTTATGTTTATCCTGGTGGAGAGAGATTTTCAGGAGAATGGAAGGACGGTAATAAACATAAGCATGGTAAGCTGATTTTTCCAAAATGACTGAGAATTACTTAAGTATTGATCGATAAATTTTTTATGAAAAATGGTCCTGTCAATATCCTGACATTCCTGTTTATTTCTTTTACTGCATTTGCCCAGTCTGCAGATACAGGAATTCTATACATTTGGGAACTTTCATCCGGAAAGGTATGGAAGAATTTTGGAGATGAAAAAACCCAGCAAATATACAAGGGCGAAATCAAAAACCAAAAACCTGAAGGATTGGGTATCATGCTTTTTCCTGATGGGACAAAGTATATGGGAATGTGGAAGGCTGGTAAAAAGCATGGCCAGGGGACACTCACTATGTCTGATGGTGAAAAAATGTCCGGAGAATGGAGAGAAAACAAAGAATGGAATATCACAAAATATGACGCAAATGAAAAAATAATAGCAAAATACCTTAATGGGGAAGAGCTTGTTGATTTTAAAAAAGAGGGGGTTTTATTTTATCGTACAGAATCTGGAAGAACAGGATGGTTTACCACAGGTGATCAGATTGATGGTTACAAATATGTGGGTGAAATTGAAAATGAGCAGCCAAACGGCTGGGGTAAATTAACTTACCCTTCAGGAGACAGGTATGAAGGAGAATATAAGGACGGTTATGCACATGGACAGGGGACTTTTACTTATGCTGATGGCAGGAAAGGTGTGGGTGCGTTCATAGAGAATAAACCATGGAATTTAACTGAATACAATCAGAAGGGTAAAATTGTTGGACGTTATATTGATGGGGTCAGGACGGTTTTCATTAATACGGTTGGAGTTTTGTATACACATAAGGAAGATGGAGTTTGGGTTTGGTATGAAAGTGATGAAATGAGGGATGAAGGAGGAAAATACGAAGGAGAAATTGAAAATGGTAAACCTGAAGGGAGGGGGGCACTGACCTATCGTAATGGCACAAAATATGTGGGAATTTTCAAAAATGGAGCCTGGCACGGAAAGGGGAATTTCTATTTTTCTGATGGTGAAAAATGGGTTGGAGAATTCAGAGAAGATGAACCGTGGAACGTCACATGGTATGATAACCAGGGAAATATCATTGCCAAATGGGGGAATGGAGTTAAAATAGAATAATAATGAAAAAAAGCACAGACTTACACTGAGCTTACGCTTAACCTGTTAACAAATAAAACATTTCCATTGAATTTATGCCCAAACTTGTACTCATAATCCTGATTGTTTGTTTGCTTGAACTGGCATATTATCTGATAAACAAGTATTTGTTCAAAAGAACATTGACTGATATAAACTGGTGGGAATGGGTAGCAGTTGTTTTGATCATTCCTTCAATATTGGCTTATCTCTACTACAGGCAGTCCTGACCTGTTTATTTGTGCCATGCAGTACTCGAGGAAACGTTATATGCCTGAATCAAAAGCAAGTTTCAGTGGCTAATGGTATTATTCATTCAAATTAATGCTTATATTTAACATTCGCATTGCACAACTTTAAACGTAAAATTTAAAAAAAATGACTAATAAAAATGAGCATGATAATCATGTTAGGTACGAAGTTGCCAGTGAACGCCGGACAATCAGAGAATATTCTTTAATTCCCGAATCGGACCCTGCAGCAAAGGAACAGCACATTTCAGAACACCTGATGCTGCAGGATATTCAGCGACTTGCACAGAGCGGGGATTCCGAGGGAGTTAAAGAACTTTTACTGAAATTCCCCGAATCAAAAAGAGAAGACCTGAGCACAATGCTGCAAAAAAGTGCTGCTGAGAAAGGCAAAACCTTGGAGCTGTAACTGGTTTATTCATATAAGAAAATAATGCCGCATAATCCATACTGTTCCTTTATCATCTGTACTGCTGGAAAAGATGAAAAAGGTTTTCTACATACTTCTGATTTCATGTTTGTGTCTTGCAAAAATTGGCTGCCTTACTGAAAGCGGGACAACAGGCAGTGAAGAAACTAACAACGCAACCTTAGTTGAAAGTGTCTAGATTCCGGAAGACGGGGGTTTGGTTCTGAGAAGCTGTTAGTTTACTGGTATAAATTGATTCAGATTAGTACCATTTCAACTGATGCTGGAGGCCATACAGTTTTGCTTCCTAGTCAAAATCCTGAATTGTTTTGTAGCCATAATACCAGACATTGTAAGTGCTTCCTGTATTTCTAACTGTGTGTAAGGCTTTAGCTGGAATAAATTGTTCTTCCCCGATTTTAGGAAAGTGAGACCTGCCCTCAATTTCTATTTCAATTTCACCCTCCGCAAGCACAACCAGCTCGTCTGTTTTATGAACAAAATCTGCCCAAACCTGTCCAGGAGGGTCTCTGAAAACTCCAAAACTGTAGCCTCTCTGTTTCCAGTCATTCTTTAGCTTTAACTTATCAACTTTTTCCATCACATCTTTATCTACAGTAGTTTAAATTTATTTTATTTAACTTATTAATTTTATTAAAATTTCCATGTTATTTTTGTACTAACTGAATTCAAAATTGGTGAGTAAAGTGAAGGTAGAAATTAAGTGTATTATTATGATATGGAATCTCACTGTAACAAACCATGAGAATGATGTGCTGACTAAGTCAGCTTTAATTTGCCAGAGTAAATATCCGGTAAAGACTGCACTGCAAATTCCGAGATACAAAATTATTGATGGTTTTTTTTTGAGGAATCTGCTGAAGCTAGTTCAGTCCCTGGCATAAGGGGCAGTCATGACGTTTATCAAAAAACACCAAGTAATTCTCCTGACGAATTGATGACCATGTCCTTCCATCCATAGTACCTGTCCGGGTACAAACCTTGCTGCATTTCATCTACAACCTCTGAAATAGAGGACAGGACAAATGAAGACATAGTTACTGTAATCACCTTTCTTGTACTATATACTGATTTATGGTATACATTTTAATCTTCAATTAATGAACAAAGCTGCTGTGAAATATTATTTTAATCTATCTTCAACAATATTTGCTTTGAAAGAAAAGAAGTATTTCAATTTACTGTACTCTGTTCTTGTCAGTCTTATTATTCCGTTTCCCAATCTAAATGCTGCAGATTTTCAGAAGGGATATGAAGCACATCTGAAAGGGGATTATATCTCGGCAATCAAAGAATGGGGACCACTGGCAGCACAGGGTGATGCCTCCGCGCAATTCAACATTGGAAATATGTTTGATTTCGGAAAAGGAGTCACTGAGGATAATGCTCAGGCTGTGTACTGGTATAGTAAATCGGCAGAACAGGGTAACGCAAATGCACAATATGCCCTTGGCTGGATGTATGAAAACGGTGAAGGTGTGGTGAAGGACCCGGCAATGGCATTCAGATGGTACAAAAAAGCCGCTGAGCGGAATCATCCGGCAGCACAGACAAATCTAGGCTGGATGTATGAAAATGGGAAAGGTGTGGTGAAGGACGATGTTCAGTCGGTTTACTGGTACAGACAGGCCGCGGAACTGGGGCAGGCTGAGGGACAGTTGAATCTTGGAATCATGTACAAAAAAGGGAAGGGAGTGGATGAGGATTACGATGAAGCAGTTTTCTGGTTTGAAAAAGCAGCCGCCCAGGGACATGTAAACGCGCAGTTAAATCTGGGAGTAATATACAAAAATGGTGAAGGAGTAGCACCAGACTATGAAAAAGCCGTTTACTGGCTTGAAAAAGCTGTTAAGCAAGGTCACTCAGCCGCGCTGACAAATCTTGGTTGGATGTATGAAAATGGAAAAGGTTTAGTCCAGGATTATAAAAAGGCATTCGAACTGTATTCGAAAGCTGCAGATAAAGGCCAGGCTGAAGGTCAATTGAATCTGGGCATTATGTACAATAAAGGCAAGGGAATTGAGAAGAATTATAAATGGGCAGTATTCTGGTATAAACAGGCAGCAGACAAGGGAAATGCTGAAGCACAGCTTAATCTTGGCATTATGTTCAAATACGGCAGAGGTGTGGAGGAAAATTATACACAGGCTGTTAACTGGTTTAAAATGTCTGCTGAACAGGGAAATGTTGAGGCACAGTCCAATCTGGGCTGGATGTATGAATATGGAAAAGGAGTGGATCAGGATTATTCACAAGCAATTTCATGGTATCAAAAAGCTGCTGAACAAGGCAATGTCAGTGCTCAGATGTATCTTGGTATTATTTATACATATGGCAAGGGCGTCAACAAGGACTATTCAAAAGTATTTTACTGGTATAAAAAAGCTGCGGACCTGGGAGATTCGGTAGCCCAGTTAAATCTTGGAATTATTTATCAATATGGAAAAGGAGTGGAAGAAGATTACTCTGAGTCAGTTTTTTGGTATCAAAAAGCCGCAGAGCAGGGACAGTCAGAAGCACAGACCCGTCTTGCCTGGATGTATGAAAACGGGAAAGGAATTGAAATAGACAACGAACAGGCGGTTTACTGGTACAAGAAAGCTGCGGAACGGGGTGATACAAATGCGCAATTGAAACTAGGCATAATCTACAAAAACGGCAGCGACACTGCGGAAGATTACACACAGTCTTTCTACTGGTACAAAAAAGTGGCAGATCAGGGAGATGCAGGTGCACAGTTAAACGTTGGAATCATGTATGAATATGGCAAGGGTGTAGGTCAGGATTACAGTCAGGCAGCTTTCTGGTACAAAAAAGCCGCTGAGCAGGGACAGTCAGAAGCACAAGCAAACCTTGGATGGTTCTACTCAAATGGAAAAGGGGTGGAACTTGATTATACAAAGGCAATCGAATGGTACAAAAAAGCCGCTGAACATGGAAACACAAGTGCTCAGCTTAGTCTAGGCGAGATTTATAAAAACGGTAAAGGAATTCCTGAAGATTACACACAGGCATTTTACTGGTACAAAAAGGTGGCAGAACAGGGTGACGCCAGCGCGCAGTACAATCTCGGTTTTATGTATGAATATGGAAAAGGTGCTGCGGAAGATTATACGCAGGCTGTTCACTGGTATAAAAAAGCTGCGGAACAGGGAGATACCCAAGCTCAGTTGAACATTGCCCTTATGTATAAATATGGGACAGGTGTGTCGGAAGATTATTCTCAGGCAGTTTACTGGTACAAAAAAGCCGCTGAACAGGGAGATACCAAAGCTCAGTTAAATCTGGCTGCCATGTATAATGCCGGTGAAGGTGTTCCTGAAAATTATATTTTGGCCTACAAGTGGTCGAATCTTGCGGCAGCACGTGGAAGTGAGCAAGCCAGGGATTTGAAAAACGAGCTGAGGAAACGCATGACACGGGAACAAATTGCTGAAGCACAGCAGTTGTCTATTGAATGGGAACAAAGCGTAAGCAGTCAATGACATAGTAAGCAGTATTAAATTTGCAGAAATTGATTCCATTCGATGGTTTTGCATAAATTCCCGACTTCAGTTTTTGGTTTAGAAACTACTACAAGTGCGTAGTTTTAAAACTCTTTAATTGAGGTAGCTTTTTTTTAAGGCCGTAAATAATTCTTTGCGCCTCTCTCTTTGTTTCAAAGAACCCGATACGTATTCTGAACAATAGTTCCTCGGATGAGGAAGATTCCAGCTTTTGTGAAATATAGCTGAAGTCAGTTTTTGTGCTTATATCAGCAAGATCCTTCAGTGCATCTGACTGATTTTTATAAAGTGGAAGCTGAATGACCCAGGACTTATTCAGGGGCTGGCGAAGATCTATCACCGGTCTGGAAAGTTCCTGAGGCCCAGGCTGAACTGGCCAGAATTTTGAGGGAAAAAGCCCCTCTTCATGATATTTTTGATTAATTTCCCTTCCAGTCATTCGTGCATCTTCAAGATTTTTGAAAAATCCTACCCTGACACGATACCAGTATTTTTCTTCGAATTTTGTTTCAGTACGCTGCAGATAAGCATAGTAACCATCATGAACCAGACGTTTCAGTAAAGAGACTGCGTGAGAGAATTGGTCATGTTCAATCGAAATCAGCTGTATGGAGAACTTTCCCCGTTTTTTGCGCGCAAGAATGTCTTTTACGGCTGTCATTTCATAGGGGAACTGTACTCTAATTGATTTTTTGTTGCTGACGAGATGCCATTCTCTGGGAGAAAGTGGGGTAATTGTGCTGTCGAATTTATAATGATTCTGCACCATTATTGTGTGCCAGTTTTCAGAAGATACGCCTGGGTTACTGATGGGTATGACATCCCAGAAGGGACTGTCGGTTTCCACTAAATGTGACCACTCTGCCCCATTTGAAATTTTTTCTGCAACTTCATCATCATTATCTTTTAAAGTGCTGTTATCTTCTGAAAATTGATCAGCAGTATCATTATCATTCAATTCTTCCGGAGGTCCTATTACCAGTGTGGCAACAGCATTTTCCTGGTGGTCAGCCATTTGCAGATAGATCAACAGGCACAGAACACCTGCCATTGCAAATGCGGTAAACCACATCATCAAAAGTCTTAAAGCACGTTTTTTAGTCAACAGATCACCTTGGTACAGGATTGTTAAGTTGGCTTATCTTTCTTTTGATTCGCAATTTTATATTCAAAAGTTTAGCATGCATAGCTTAAAAAACAGCAGTTTTGCCTGTATAATGAGGTGCAGAATTGAAAGCAAATTAGTTTAATTTTTCGACAGCATAATGAAAATTTCTGACAACACACTTTATTTGGAAGATATTTCTGCGGAATTGATCATGCAGGAATATGGTTCGCCGCTGTATGTCTATGAAGAATCGGTATTGCGTTCTTGTTTCAGACAGTTAATTTCCGGGTTTCCTGAAGGTTTACTGAGCATCCATTATTCCATGAAAGCAAATTCCAATCAATCCATACTCAAAATTCTTTGCGAGGAAGGTTCTTCCATTGATGCAGTTTCAGAATTCGAGGTACGACTTGCGCTTGAATCAGGTTTTGAACCAGGGCAGATAATTTTTACAGGCAACAACAATAATCTTGAAGAGATTGAGTATTGTGTTAAGCAGAAGGTTTTGATCAATCTCGGATCATTGGCTTTACTGGAACTCTATGGCAATAGCAATCCGGGAACGACTGTTTCGGTAAGAATAAACCCTGGTCTCGGGGCAGGACATCATGCTCACTGCATAACTGGGGGGCCGGATTCCAAGTTTGGCATTTATCATGATCAAATCGATTCAGTACTTGATTTGGCAAAAAAATACAGTCTGACAATTAACGGCGTTCATTCTCACATCGGCACAGGTATTTTTGAAGCTGATCCTATGCTGGAAGCAATGGAAATGACTTTAGCTGTTGCTGAAAAATTTCCAGATTTGGAGTTTGTTGATTTTGGCGGAGGTTTCGGAATTCCATACAGGCCTGATCAGTCGGCTTTGGAAATGAATGACTTAAGTCAGAAAATGACCCGCAGATTCAGGGAATTCATGAAAAATTATGGACGTGACCTGGAGATGAAAGTTGAACCTGGGAAATTGCTGGTGGGACCTGCAGGCATTTTATTGACTACCGTTACAAATATTTCTGAAACACCAAAATATCGTTTCGTGGGTGTTGATTCCGGATTCAATCACCTCTTGCGCCCAACAATTTATGGAGCATATCACCGGATTATTAACGCCAGCTGTGTTACCGGTAACGAAGAAGATATTGTAGTTGTTGGAAATATCTGCGAAAGTGGGGATATTTTGAGTAGATCCGGAGAAGAAATAAAACGACGTCTTCCTTCCCCAAAAATTGGCGACAGGCTGGCTTTTCTGGATGTCGGTGCATACGGTATGTCAATGAGTTCACAATATAATTTACGACCTCGTCCGGCAGAAATTATGGTAAAAGAAGGGCAAAGCCGATTGATAAGACGTGCTGAATCGTATGAGGACCTGACAAGACTTTTCCCAGTATCTGAATGAACAGTATAGTGCAGAAACAGAATAAGCAGAGTAAGCATAAGGGCCGACAACTCGACCCGTCAGCACTGCTGGAAGTTCAGGAACTGCTGGAGGACATGCCGTGCAGAAAGGAATTACTTATTGAAGCACTGCATTTGATTCAGGATAAGTATCATTACTTGTCAGCAAAACATCTAGTGGCACTGGCACATGAAATGAGGCTGTCTTCAGCGGAAGTTTATGAGGTGGCCACATTTTATCACCATTTTGATGTGATAAAAGAATCTGACATTAATGAACCTGACAAGGCACCGCCTCCACCTATAACTGTTCGTGTATGTGATTCAGTTACCTGCGAAATGTCAGGTGCAAAAGAACTTTCAGATGCACTCAAGAAGGCATCACTGACTGTTCCGGATTCAGGAGAACCGGTCCGGATTCAGTCCGTGCCTTGTGTTGGACGCTGCCAGCATGCGCCTGTGGCTGTAGTGGGTAAAAATCCGGTAGATTATGCCTCTGCTGAGGTAGTCAGTCAGAAAGTGTTGGAAAAAGCAGTGATTCCGGAAATTCCGCAATACATTGGATTTGATGAATACAGGTCATCCGGTGGATACAAGCTTTTTCAGGACTGTATTACAGCAAAGAAAGCCCCGGAAGAAGTGATCAATGAATTAAAGAATTCCGGTCTGAGGGGCCTTGGTGGTGCCGGATTTCCTGCAGGAACAAAATGGGAGATAGTGAAAAAATTTCCAGCACCTCGACTTCTGGCAGTTAACATAGATGAAGGAGAACCGGGAACATTCAAGGACAGGTATTTTCTTGAAACTGATCCGCATCGTTTCCTGGAAGGAAGCCTGATTGCCTCCTGGGCCGTGGGAATTGATGAGATTTATCTTTATCTGCGTGATGAATACGCGGCAGGACATGAAATATTGCGCAGGGAAATTGAAAAACTGGAAGGTTTTTTCAAGGATCAGTTATGCAGGATTCATTTGCGCCGCGGCGCGGGTGCTTATATCTGCGGTGAAGAATCAGCAATGATTGAATCAATCGAAGGCAAACGGGGGATACCCCGTTTGCGCCCGCCTTATGTTGCTGAAGTTGGTTTGTTCGGCAGACCCACTCTGGAGCACAACATGGAAACTCTGCACTGGGTCCGGGATATAGTTGAAAAAGGAGCAGAATCATTTTCTGCACACGGGCGCAGAGGACGCAAGGGGCTCCGTGCATTTTCAGTAAGCGGACGTGTAAACAAACCGGGCGTACATCTGGCACCTGCCGGAATTTCCATGCGTGAATTGATAGATGAATACTGTGACGGAATGCAGCCTGGACACACATTTTATGGCTATTTCCCCGGAGGAGCATCCGGTGGGATATTGCCTGCGTCACTGGGAGATGCGCCTCTGGATTTCGACACGCTCCAGGAATATGGCTGTTTCATTGGTTCAGCAGCAGTGATAGTTTTTTCAGAACAGGATGCAGCACGAGATTTGGCGCTTAACGCAATGCGTTTTTTTGAACATGAGTCATGCGGCCAGTGTACCCCCTGTCGTTCAGGTACCTCAAAAGCCATACCGTTGATGAAAAAAGATAAATGGGATCAGACTCTATTGGAAGAACTTTCACGTACAATGGAAGATGCTTCGATTTGCGGATTGGGGCAGGCTGCACCAAATCCATTGCGTAGTGTGATCAAATATTTCCCGCAGGAGGTGTGAATAATGGAAACTGTTTCATTTGAACTGAACGGTCAGTCGATTGATGCGTTGCATGGAGAGACTATTCTGCAGGCTGCAGATCGGGTTGGAATAAATGATATTCCCCGTCTTTGCTACAAAAAAGGATATCGGTCCGATGGAAATTGCCGCTCATGCGTGGTTGAAATTGAGGGGGAGCGTGTACTTGCTCCTTCCTGTTGTCGCTATCCGCAGCAGGGCATGAAAGTTAACAGCAGAAGTGACCGAGCTGTCCATTCGCAAAAAATGGTACTGGAACTTCTGCTTGCAGACATGCCTGATGGAGGTGAATCCCCATATACACTGAATTCTGAACTTGATGAGTGGGTTGAGAAACTCAAGGTCGGAAAACCGAGATTTTCCGGTCGTGTTCAGCCTTCAGCTGATGTGTCTCATCCGGCTATGTCAGTTAATCTGGATGCCTGTATCCAGTGTACTCGTTGCGTCAGAGCCTGTCGTGAAGAACAGGTAAATGATGTAATAGGTATGGCTTTCAGGGGTTCACATGCTGAGATAGTTTTTGATATTGGTGATCCGATGGGAGACAGTACTTGCGTTGCTTGCGGAGAGTGCGTACAGGCCTGTCCAACCGGTGCTCTTATGCCGGCCAATGATGCGGGACTGGTAGAAGCTGACAAAAAGGTAGATTCTGTTTGTCCATACTGCGGTGTGGGATGTTTGCTTACCTATCATGTCAAAGGCGGTAAATTGCTGCAGGTGGAGGGTCGTAATGGTCCTGCAAATAACGGAAGATTATGTGTAAAGGGCCGTTTCGGGTTTGATTACGTGCACCACAAAGACCGCTTAACAACACCGTTGATTCGACGTAATGATGCTCCTAAAACAAAAGAATTGCTTCAACCTGGAGATTGGGAAAAAGTATTCAGGGAAGCAAGCTGGAATGAGGCACTGGAATTTGCTGCTGAAGGTTTAATAAAAATACGGACAGAAAACGCGCTGCCGGATAATAACGGTACAGACGCTTTAGCAGCATTTGGATGTGCAAAGGGAAGTAATGAAGAAGCTTATTTGATGCAGAAACTGGTTCGCACCGGATTTGGATCCAATAACATTGATCACTGTACACGTCTTTGTCATGCTTCGTCAGTAAGTGCCCTGCTTGAAGGAATTGGATCAGGAGCGGTTTCCAATCCATTCACTGATGTTACAGAAGCTGAGGTTATTTTCCTTATTGGCGCTAATCCTGTCAGCAACCATCCTGTTGCGGCTACGTTCATGAAAAATGCTGTTAAAGCCGGTAAGAAGCTGATTCTGCTGGACCCCTATCGAAGTGAACTTGCACGCCATGCTACATACAGCCTTCAGTTTCGTGCAGATACCGATGTGCTGCTGCTTAATTCACTGATACATACTATTATCGAAGAAGGCTTGTGTGACGAAAAATATATTGCCGAGCACACAACAGATTTTGAAGAATTGAAGGGTAATGTTGTTGAATACAGTCCGGAAACAGTATCCCCAATTTGCGGAATTCCTGCAGAGACATTAAGGGAAGTAGCACGGGTTTTTGCTAAAGCAGAAGCTTCAATTATTCTCTGGGGCATGGGTATATCTCAGCACATTCATGGAACAGATAATTCGAGGTGTCTGATAGCACTGTCGCTGATGACTGGTCAAATTGGCAGACCTGGGACAGGGCTTCATCCTTTACGTGGACAGAACAATGTTCAGGGGACATCTGATATGGGACTGATTCCCATGTTCTTCCCGGATTACAGATCTGTTGTGGAGCCGGAATCAAAAAAATGGTTTGAAGATTTTTGGGGCACAAAGCTTAATCCAAAATCCGGCTTAACGGTTGTTGAGATAATGGACGCAGTACATTCCGGAGAAATCAAGGGATTATACGTTCAGGGGGAAAATCCTGCAATGTCTGACCCTAATTTGAACCATGCCAGAGAGGCGCTGGTTTCACTTGATCATTTAATAGTGCAGGATATTTTCCTGACAGAAACTGCAGGCTATGCCGATGTTATTTTACCTGCTTCCGCGTTTCCGGAAAAAACAGGAACCTTTACCAACACCAATCGTCAGGTGCAGTTAGGCAGACAGGCAATCGAACCCCCAGGGGATGCACGTCAGGACTGGTGGATCATACAGGAAATCGCAAAACGTCTTGAACTGAATTGGAACTACACAAGTCCGAAGGACATTTATGCCGAAGTTCGTGAAGCAACTTCCAGCATGGCCGGTATCACGTGGGAACGCCTGGAAACAGAACATTCTGTAACTTACCCATGCACCAGAGAAGGTGATCCTGGAGATCCCATTGTTTTCCAGGATGGTTATCCTACAAAAAACGGGAAAGGGAGATTCGTACCTGCAAAATACACCCATGCTGATGAAATGCCTGATGAGGAGTATCCTTTTGTTTTTGTCACAGCACGTCAGCTCGAGCACTGGCACACTGGCAGTATGACTCGGCGGTCAAGTGTCCTTGACGCAATTGAACCGCAACCCGTGATAAATGTTAATCCCGATGATCTGCAAAAACTTGGATTGGAAGCTGGAGAGACAGTGACCATTGAATCACGACGCGGTAAAATTACAGCATATGCCCGTCAGGACCTCGGTGTTCAGCAGGGTAATATCTTTATGGCATTTGCCTTCAATGAGGCGGCTGCGAATTTGATAACTACCTCAGCCCTTGATCCATTTGGGAAAATTCCGGAAGTAAAATATTGTGCAGTAAAAATGACTCCGGGAGGAAGTCCGGAAATGCGGGTCGGCTGACTATTTCGGATTGTTTGCATTCATTCGGTTTAATTGAAACCCTGTCTATCAGCCTGCAATTTTTTCTCCTTGTTTTCAGTCATTTCCTTTATTATCACCGATTGTCCTATACATCATAAACTTCGAGTTCCCCCCTTTTTCTGTTCCATCTATTGAAAACAGGTAGTGAAAGCATCCTGATAAAAAAAGGCAATTTTGAGCAGACTTGAAAAGAACTGAGGGTATGATTCACAAGGAAATGCGGGACATATCAAAAATAAACCATAAATAATACAGTTTTGGCATTACTTCTGTATGTCCTAATGCGATAAAAAAAGCCTTAAAAGCTGTTCTCCTACACAGTAAAGCACACCCTCATCCTTGATGTGATAAAAAAGTTAATTTGGAAATGACTCACCTCGGATTTAACTTTGATTAAGTGAAAGACTAAACCAGGAATAATTCAATGTTCGAAAAGATTGCAAGTTTATTAACCCAGGACTTAGCCATTGATTTAGGTACAGCAAACACGCTTGTGTACACAAAGCAGCGTGGGATAGTAATTCGAGAGCCATCTGTTGTGGCAGTACAAAAAGACAGCCGTGGGCGTATTCAGGTACTTGCAGTTGGAGAGGAAGCAAAGCAGATGCTGGGTCGTACTCCGGGTTCAATAACTGCAATTCGACCAATGAAGGACGGAGTAATTTCTGATTTTGATATCACCCAGGAAATGCTGCGTTATTTCATTCGCCAGACACAAAGCAAATTTTCCGTTTTTCGATTTAAACCCCGTATTGTAGTTGCAGTTCCTTCAGGAATCACTCAAGTTGAACGTCGTGCGGTTAAAGAAGCCGCTGAGTCAGCCGGAGCACGTGAAGTATTCCTGATCGAGGAACCGATGGCTGCGGCGCTTGGAGCAGGATTGCCGGTTACAGAAGCCAGTGGAAGCATGATTGTTGATATCGGAGGAGGGACCACTGAAGTTGCAGTGATTTCCCTGGCAGGAATTGTTTACAGTGATTCCGCCCGAGTAGGCGGAGATAAAATGGATGACAGCATCACTGAATTCATCAAACAGAAATATAACCTGCTGATAGGGGAGCGTACTGCGGAAGAAATTAAAATAAGTATCGGAACTGCGTTTATCAAGGATGAGCCAAAGTCATATGAGGTACGAGGCCGTGACCTGGTTACAGGAATTCCAAAAACACTGGTGCTTGGTGAAGAGGAAGTGCTGAACGCGCTCAGTGATGTTTGCGGACAGATTGTAAAGACAATCCGAAATGCCCTTGAATCTACACCACCTGAACTTGCCGCTGACATTGTTGATAGGGGAATTGTACTTGCCGGTGGTGGATCATTATTATCCGGCATGGATGATTTGTTGCGTGCGGAAGTGGGACTTCCTATTTTTCACGCCGAAGATCCATTGACAAGCGTTGCGACAGGTACTGGAAAAGTTCTTGAAGAAATTGATTTGCTTGCCACTATTGAGCTGGCATCATGAGCGGATTCAGTAAACGCTTTTTTAAATCTTAATTTCCCTGGTTACTCTGAATCAAATCCCGCAATAGTATTCAGGCAGGCAAAGCCTGCGCAAACTCCGCCTTCATTCACATTTATTGCCTTGGTACGTACAAGGTAACCAGCGTCCCTGTTATTTTTTACCTCACCGTTTTCAGCAAAACATATTCCAAACCGTCCTATCTCACTTACGCAGTTTAAAGTCTCAGCCTGTCCGTTAACGACCTGGAGTGAGTAGTGAGGCACAGCCTGAATTTTTTCCATCAGTATATAAGCTTTTTGTTCTTCTTTCTTGATAACAGGAAGCAGTTTTAAAATATCACTTCCGAAATAATTATTCCCTCCACCTTCCCGCTGCGGCTTCAGAACATAATCATCAGGATGCTTTGAAAGCCATTCAGCCGCGCTGACATCACCTTCAGGAGTATTGATGATTTCATCAAGCGTATGCATTTTGGCGAATGTTTGCAAAAAGCGTCCTGAAATTTCCTCTGAGACAAAATCTGATAAATATTCCTGTTTTGTAAGGACCTGCTGTATCTTTTTCATACCGGAAAGCTGCATTGCCAGGTCCGGAACCTGTATGGTTGATGAGGCTTCAATTAACTGGCGCCCTTTGAACGCTTCCTGTGCAGGAAAATCGTCAGGAGTGTAGCCTGCACGATAGTAAGTTACTGCCACTGTCTTGTCATCAACAACCAGATGTCCCTGGCGCAGTTTCCCGTCTGTATGGATTTCAGTTAATGTTTTTCGAACAGTAGCAATTTTGTATTTTACCCACATATGCTGCTCCAGCCCAAGTTGATCAAAAATGTTTTTCTCGTCAGGCTGAACAACCACAAGCATCACGCTATCAGATATTCCATAATTTTGTACAGCATGAGAAAAAGCATCCACCACAGCATCAAGCGGATTGTTTTGTATTACTTCAGGCAGCTTGTTTTGTTCAAACAAGTTTTTATGCAGTTGATTCAGCCTGGTAATAAGAAATGGGAAACTGGCTGAGACAGTGTTTAATTCAACCTGGCGCATGACCGCACCTTCAGGAGTTTTTTCCGCAGGATGGCTGTTTTGTTTGTCAGTATAGTGTTTTTCATTTGCTATGAAGAAGTCATTTCTCTGTACAAGCAGCTGCCTGTTCTGGGTAACTTCCCTTGATCTGCAGTCCATCAGCATTTTCAGAAACGGATCGATAGCGGCAATAGGCTCCAAATGGTGTGTAAGAAAATCTGGACTCCGGGATACTCGGATCATCAATTCACTGAAAGGGGCGGTAAGTTCTGCCATTTCCTCAAAAACTGATTCAGTCATGGTGTAGGGACTGAGTGAAAAGGGGGCGTGAGTCAGCTTACCGTCCGGAAGATATTTTAGTATTCCGTGAAGTTTTACCTGTTCAATTGCATTTTGAATAAACTCTTTTTGTTCTTGAGTTTGCATGTAATCTCGGGTATTTTTAAATGGCCAGTGGCGACGTGGCCGAGTGGTTAGGCGGAGGTCTGCAAAACCTTATACAGCGGTTCAAATCCGCTCGTCGCCTCCAGTTCAATAAATTTTCATGTACAAGTATTGACCTTATATAGTGTGCTGATTTAATTATTCAAATTATACTCTGGTAAGCTAAAAAACAATCTAAATCATTCATTTAATTTACTAAATTGAACTCTTCAGAATCTATGCCTGGATGGCGGAACTGGTAGACGCAATGGACTTAAAATCCATCGGTGGAAACACCGTGCCGGTTCGAGTCCGGCTCTAGGCACCATTATTCCTACCTGATAAAAATTAAAAATCATTAATTGGCAGTTTCAAAGATGATGATTTTTACTTTCTAATTACCTTCAAAAAATTCCCTTTTTCAGCAATCGCACAAATTCAAATTACTGCTTTTCGCTTAAGCGACTGATTGAAACAAGTACTGCTATCTTAATTATTAGAAAATATTAATTGGTTGGCAAAAAAATATTTGCCAACAAAGATGATGCACTATTTCGGAAGTTTTTTTGGATTTTTAAATCTAGCAGAAAATTCTGTAATCACTCATGCGTGAGGAAGCAGCACGATTTTTGGTGAAGCGGATAAACCATCATTATCAGACATTGGTTTGAAATGTTTCATCAGGAAAGTATTTTCGCAATCGTTCTTCTCCAGTACGTGCGTGCGCTTCCATGCCTTCAAGGCGTGAAATTCGCGCAGTAACAGCCGCTACCTCCCTGTTAGCTTCACGGCTCATACGTTGGTAAGTGACAGTTTTGATGAATTTACCTACAGAAAGTCCACCCGTGTAGCGCGACGCACCCTTGGTGGGAAGGATATGATTTGTTCCGGAACATTTATCCCCAAACGCAACTGTAGTTTCTTCACCAAGAAAAAGTGAGCCGTAATTTCGAAGCCTGTTCAGCCACCACTGCTGATTTTCTGCCTGGACTTCCAGGTGTTCAGCCGCGTATTGATCACTTAGCCGTGCTGCTTCTTCACGATTTTCACATAGACCAATTTCACCATAATCACGCCATGCTGCCTCAGCTGCTTCTGATTGTGTTTCCGGAAGGTCTGCAATTAAACCCGGAATTAAGGATAGTACCTGCTCTGCCAGTTCACGGCTGGTAGTAATCAGCCAGGCAGGAGAATCAGGCCCATGTTCGGCCTGTCCCACAAGGTCAGAAGCCACAATTTCCGGATCAGCAGTTTCATCTGCGATTATTGCGATTTCAGTTGGTCCCGCAAATAGGTCAATGCCAACTCTGCCATATAAAATGCGCTTCGCTTCAGCAACAAATCGATTCCCCGGTCCTACAAGGATGTCCGCAGGTTTACCTGTAAATAACCCAAAAGCCAATGATGCTATCCCCTGCACACCTCCAATTGCAAGGATGGTGTCTGCCCCGCACATATCCATGGTGTAAAGGATTGCTGGGTGTACACCTTCCTCAGGGTTTGGTGGTGAGCATACCACGATATTTTTAACTCCTGCAACTCTGGCTGTGGTGATGCTCATTATTGCTGATGCTACATGGGCATAGCGTCCTCCCGGGACATAGCACCCTGCTGTTTCCATCGGAATCAGTTTCTGTCCGCAGAAGACTCCGGGCGCGATTTCAGACTCAAATTCAGTGATGCTCTCCAACTGCTTTTTTGCAAATGTCCTTACGCGATTGTAGGCAAACTTAATATCATCTTTAATTTGTTTTGATAGGCTTGAAGCTGATTTTGCTATTTCTTCCGGGGTTACAACAACGTTGCCTGAATATTTATCAAGAGTTTTTGTATACTCCCTGACTTTTTCCTCACCTGCGGATTCTATTGCTTGCAGCATTTCTTGTACAATACGTACTGTCTCTTCTTCACCGCTCTGAGGAGTTTTTGCAGCCTTTTTCAGGAATTCTATAGTCATGATTTTGTTGGCAGGTGAGGATCTTATGGAAATCGGCTTTATGTAAAAATTTTTTAATCCTAATGCATAAAGGATTTTTACAGATAATTGAAGGTTAAGTGGATAAATTTTAAAGGTCTTACCAGTAGCTCATTGCATCATGAAAAAGTTCTTTCAGCTCATTCTTTGCAACAGGAAGAGGCCCATTGTCAATCAGTCTCTTCTGCGCAAAAGAACGGTCAGTGAGCGCGTCCAGGTCACTCATTGAATATCCGACTCCTGAAAGACCGTTAGGTATGCCGGTGTCACGCATCATACTGATAATTTGGTCTGCAAGGATTTCTCCTCCATCTTCCATATTTTTGTCAGTAAGGTCTGCCCCCATTGCATCTGCAGCTTTCCAGTGACGTTCCGGACAAGCTGGGCCGGTTTTACGAAAGACAGCTGGAGAGTTGACTATCACAGATATTCCATGAGGAACCATCGGATGGTCTGCAGGCCAGCCTTGCGGCTGATAATCCTTAACCAGCCCAGCAACTGCGTAAGACATGCCATGAGGCAGGTGGCAGCCAGCGTTTCCAAATCCTATTCCGGCAAGCATTCCGGCAAACATCAGTGCGCCATAATTTTCTTCCCTAGGATCATTGACAGCCTGGACAATATTTCTGCCTATAAGATTTATTGCTTCCAGGCATGTAATGTCACTGTACGGATTTGCTCCCTGACTCAATGGACGTTTTTGTGATGATTCAGGAGCAGGACGATGAGTGTAAGGACGTGCCGTAATGGATTCACAGGCATGGCTGAATACGTCAAAACCGTTTGCAGCACGGACAAGAGGAGGTAGTGAGGCCAGCACACTTGGATCAAGTACACCGAGGTCAGCCCGTATCATTGGGCTGACAATACCGGTTTTGGCTTCCATTTCCAGCAGGTCGAAGATAGCAATTCCGGTGCACTCACTGGCAGTACCGAAAGTTGTCGGACAGGCAATGTGCGGTTTGAGTTTTCCAGGAACCGGTACTGCTTTACCGATTGGAGCGTTCACATAATCAAGAAAATCCGCAGGATAGCAGGAATAGAGATTCGAGGCCTTGCAGGTATCCATCACAGAACCACCGCCGACTGAAACAAATCCGTCAAATTTGCCTTCACTGGCAAATTTTGAGCCCTGTTTAAATGAGATGTCTGTCGGTTCAACTGCAACCTGGTCATAAACTACCGCATCCATTCCCTTTGATTTTAGAGATTCAACAACAATGGAAACAGGTTCCATCTGAGCAACTTTAGGGTCTGTAAATACTGCCACCCTGGTCATTCCAAGTGCCTTGGCATCATCTCCGATTTCATTTAAAGACCCCCGCCCGAATTTAATTTTAGGGGCTTCAACTGAAAAAATACGATCGCCACCTTTTTTGTTTGTGAAATAACTGGAGAAACTCATATATACCTTGCTCAAAATTTAGTAGCACATTTTTTCATTCCTAACAATATCATCTGAAAAATTTTCTTGTAGTATAATCAAGTGCATAATTTTCAAATTCTGTAGAATTGAAACTATTATTTGTCTGTAAAATTGTCTTCTTTTGAGCCAATTAATACAGTTAAACCAGTCTTCGAAAATGTTCTATTTACATCCACTGAACCATAAATTATGATTGCATGAACTTCCTCGTTAGTTTCATTTATGAGTTCGTGTTCAATATTGGAAGTAATAAATGTTGAATCGTATCTATTGCAATTAACCTCTTTTTCCCCATTTAAAATAATTTTAAGCGTACCTTTTAGGATGGTTACCTGCTCTTCTGTATTATGCGAATGTGCAGGCACAGATGTTTTTGGCGGAATAATTGTAATTCCGGAGTGTATTTTACTTGCACCTATGCTCTTACTTGCAATTAAATGATTGACTATTCCATTACCACGAGAAATTTTAGGGATCTTTGAAAAAGGTAAATGATGTATGACTTTTTTCATATTTCAATGCTATTTTGTTGAATAAAAAGTTGTGAAAAGTGTTTTGATAAGTAAATTAATAACAAAAGTTGTTTAAATTTTAAATTATTTTTGAGATTAAATCCCTTGATTCATATGAAAAACCTTTGAAATTATTCTCCATTTACCAGAGACTTTGAATAAAGACAGATAGTCAATGTAATTGTTATGCAAAATATTACATTTAACCT
>Ga0209753_1000179_pt1 | contig 24934 bp, 15 predicted proteins | sample METZYME_3_550m_FD_187550 | JGI IMG/M metagenome (GOLD analysis project Ga0209753, IMG submission 187550) | Marine microbial communities from oxygen minimum zone in mesopelagic equatorial Pacific - METZYME_3_550m (SPAdes) (version 2) | ecosystem: Environmental > Aquatic > Marine > Oceanic... | reverse complement strand
CTCCCACCATTCCATATCACTAAACCATTCATAACGGCTGATATACAAAATATCCTTCCCTAGCCAGGACATACTGCTCTCAAATGACCTGTCCAGACCAGAAATGAGCGTCCCCATTAAAGTAACTGACAGCACACCAATAATTATACCCAGGGCGGTGAGAATGGAACGTGTCTTGTTTGCCAGAACAGCAGATAATGATATTCTAAAATTCTCAATAAAAAGGGAGAACATCAGGAGTCCCGTTTGGCGTCTTCAGTAACCTTCCCATCAAATAATCGAATCGTGCGGTGAGCCTGTTTTGCAATATAATCTTCATGGGTAACAAGGATAATTGTGTGACCCTTTTTATGCAGAAGATTAAAAATATCCATAATCTCATGACCGCTTTTAGAATCAAGATTACCCGTTGGCTCATCCGCAAGAATAATGGAAGGACTATTCACCAGAGCCCTCGCAATGGCAACACGCTGACGCTGTCCGCCGGATAGTTCATTGGGCTTATGGTGCATTCTGTCTTCAAGACCCACACTGTCTAAAGCATCTGATGCCAGCTGTATCCTCTGTGCTTTTTGAATATTAGCATAGACCAGAGGAATCTCCACATTATGCTGCGCAGTTGCTTTCGGTAACAGGTTAAATGTTTGAAACACAAAACCAATTTTACGATTTCGGATTGATGCTAGTTGTGCATCATCCATAACCTGAACCATTTCCCCTTCAAACTCATAAACACCTGATGTAGGTGTATCCAGGCACCCGATCATATTCATTAACGTTGATTTCCCTGATCCGGATGGACCCATAATGGCTACATATTCATTCTCTTTGATTTCCAGATTTATTCCATCCAATGCTCGAACTTCTTCGCCACCTACGTTATAAATTTTATAAATATCTTTGAGTGAGATAAGAGTCAACCTGGACTCCCTTTAAGTGTATTAGTTCCCAATTTTGATTCTAATTCTGCTGCGATTTCTATCTTTATCTCCATCATCCTCACGCGGATCGCTCTTAACCGAAACAAGCATTCCATGATTCAGTTCTTTACTTAAAATCCTGTAGCCCCCAGTGACAATCATTTCATTTTCTGAAACACCTGATTTGACAGCATAATGGTTCTCGCTGGATATATCAACATCAATAGGCCTTACCAGAGCGTATTTTTTACCTTCCGGGGCTGTCTCTCCATCAAATTCATCTTCTAAGACAAATACAACATCGATGGGATTCTTTTTAGTTAAGAAATTCTCATCTTTTTCGTCATCTTTTTCGTCATTGTTTCCCCACCGATTTTTCTTTGGATCCTTTTCGTTTGCATTAATTTCACTATAATTTTCTGGCCTTGATGTCAGGGATTGTATTGGAATCGATAGTGCATTCCTGATCGTTTCAGAAATAATATTTACAGTACTGCTCATGCCAGGCCTTATTTTATCTGGAACGGATAACATCTTCACTTTCACCTTAAAATTTGTAACCTGCTGCTGACCACCCATATTTAACGATTGTGCAGTGTGGGCTATCTCACTGATAACCCCGTAAAATACCGTATCCGGATATGCATCAATTTCAATTTCAGATGTATCACCAACTTCAATATTGACCACATCATTCTCATTCACATCTACTTCAACTTCCATCCTGCTTAGATCGGCAACTGACATGAGCACTCCCGGATTGAACATGCCGCCTACGGCCATTTCACCTTCTTCTTTCGTTATGCTTGTAACAATACCATATTTAGGTGCCGTTAACCGGGTTTTCGAAAGTTCATCTTCTGCGGATAATAAATTTGCATTGGACTGTTCTGACTGGCTCAACGCTATCTGGTAGGATGCTTCGATCTGTTCCAGTTCCTGCTTGGAAATCAGGTTCTGAGAAAAAAGGGATTTGGTTCGGTCCATCTGAGATTTAACCTTCCAAAGGTTGGCTTCTGACGATTTGACTTGTGAAAGTGCATTATTGTAGCGGGGACGAATTTGTTTTTCATCGATGCTGATCAGGTGCTGGCCTGGTTCAACAGTATCCCCTTCCATAACTGTGATCTCTGTGATCCAACCGGTAATTGTGGATGTAATTTGCACTTCTTCTTCCGGCTGAATTTTTCCGCTGGCATTTACCTTATGAACAATATCACGCAATTCTACTAACTCCGCATCCACATATATGTCTTTATCAGAATTTGCAACCGTAGTGAAATAACCTGTGATAGCTAGGATCAGGATTAACAAAGGAATCCATACTTTTTTCTTTTTTAGTGTATTTAACATTTTAGTTTTCTTCTAGTTTGTATTCCATATCCAGAGTGCCAAGCAATGCTTTTAAACTGGCTTCCTGCATCCTGGCATCATGGATGGTATTAATGAGGGTTGAATTGGAGCGTATCAGGGATACCTGAGCATCTAACACTTCCAGAATGGTCGCAGATCCCAGGCTGTATCGTTCACGTACCAGTTTTAAATCTTCTTCCGCCGAAGTTACAACAGCCTGGTTTAAGGGAATGATCTCAGCATAATTATTTAAAGATTCGCGGATCAATTCTGCCTGGACACGGAGATCATTTAATAAGGTAATATAGGAATATTCCGATTGCTGTTTGGATAATTTGGCCTGCTGCTGCTGCATGGACAGGCTGTTCCCGGTATAAATTGGTAAACTCACTGAAAGATTAATCCCCAACGACCATTCATCTTTTAAGGCATCCATCAATTCATCACTGGTCTCTCCATTTGCCGAATAATTCATAGATGAATTCAAGGAAGGAAGTCTTAACCCTCTCACCAGCTTATAGGACAAATCGCCCAGGTTAATCCGTGCCTGGGAGATTAAAAGATTGGGATTCTGATTTTTTAATACCTTCAGCACATCGGCACTGGATGGGATGGCCGGCACCACCCATTCATCATCCATTGCAGTAATAGGCTGGCCAAAATCCTGAAGGCCCATATCATTAAATAAAATACGCCGGGAATTTTCGAAACTTGTCTTCTTATTAAGTACATCCACCCGCGCCTGACCCTGTGCTACTTCAGCTTTTAACAGGTCCGTCCGTTTTACCACGCCAAGGTCAAATTGTTTTTTTACTAAAGAAACCTGCTGGTTTGACATTTCAAGGTTCTTTTCAGCTACATCCAACAACTTCTGGGCTTGCAACAGGCCGTAGTAAGATTTTATCACATTCTGAATGACTTGGATCTTGGTTAGTCGTTGGTTTAGTCTGGCAATGTCTAAATTTGTCCTAGCCTGTTTAACCTGATTGAAAGACCGGCCACCATCATAGATAGTTTGATTCAGGGAAACACCAGCAGATAGATTATTAAAATGGCTTATCTTTGTTGTATCCAATGTAAGAGTTTCATAATTAATGGTGACACTTTCCTGTTCCGGGAATTGTGTCTGTCCCGCACTGGTAGTGGCCCGAAGTGAGGGTAAAAGACCGCTATAGGAACCTGTAAGACCTTTTGTTGCAGAGACAACTCCCAGCTCCGCAGAAAGAACAGTTTTTTTCCCTTCAAGAGCAGTCCGAATACAGTCATCCAAGGTATAGCCCTGGGCAGTTATTTCTGAAACAAGCAGGCCCAGAAAAAGTATGACTGGAAAAATTTTCATGGTGTATAGACGTATTATAAAAAAGAAAGTTTCTATTTAATTTGAATCACAGCTCAAGACTAGTCTGAATGGAAATTTAAGTGCTTTATTTAATATAATTGTCTTTTATTTCCATTAGGAACTGAAGGGCTGCTTCGTGTGTGTTATCTATTTTACAATCCAAGATTGCTTCTTCGATGGCTTTTTTGATATTTCCAATTTTTCGGCCTTCCTTGAGTCCACAGATAGCCATGATTTCTGCACCCCTTACGGGCGACTGAAATGTTTTCATTGCATCACGTTCTACCACGTTCGCCATCTTTTTTTCTACCATTTCAAAATTTTTTAAATACTGTTTTACTCGTTTGGGATTTTTGGTAGTGATATCTGCCCTGCAAAGCATCATCAGGTCATCTAAGTCATCGCCCGCTGCAACCATCAACCGTCTCACAGCAGAATCCGTTATAATATCCTTTACCAGTGCAATGGGACGCAAGTGAAGCAAGGTTAATTTTTTTAAATATTGTTTCAGAGTGTTAGAAAGTTTCATCCTGCTTGCTACTGTATCCAGCATCCCTTCACCAATGGCATCGTGCCCATGAAACGTATATCCTTTCTTTTTATCAATTCTGCGGGTCTTAGGTTTTGCTATATCGTGAACCAATGCCGCAAACCGAATTTCCATTTTAGGGGATAATTGTGCAGCATTATCCACCACCTGCAGTGTATGGGAAAAAATATCCTTGTGGTGCCACTCTGATGTCTGTTCTATTCCATACATGGCATGAATTTCAGGAAAGACTGTTTCCATAAGTCCAGTTTTTTGCATAATCACCAATCCTATTGATGGTTTTTCCGTCACCAGTACTTTAATGAACTCATCTCGAATTCGTTCCCAGGATACGATATCTATTCTTTGAGCCTGCCTTGTAATGGAATCCTTACATTTAGGTTCAATTTCAAATCCCAGTTTAGATGAAAAATATGCTGCACGCATCATGCGCAACGGGTCTTCAGAAAATGTTTCATCCGGGTCCAGCGGAGTCCTAAGAATCCTTTTTTCTATATCTGCAATTCCGCCAAAGGGATCCGTTAACTCACCAAACCTGTCTGGATGAATATCCATGGCCATAGCATTGATTGTAAAATCCCTTCGCAGCAGATCTCCCTTTAAGTCTGTATATACCACTTCGGATGGCTTACGGGAATTCTCGTCATAGGATTCGGTGCGGGCTGTTGCAACTTCGATTTGAATTTCTTTATTTGGAATCATCGCTGTCCCAAACTTTATAAAAGGAACAACTTTCTTCAGTGCCAGTTTATGTGCCAGTTTTTCAGCAAAAGGGATTCCTTCACCCACCGTCATGATATCAATATCATTTAATGGTTTCCCCATGATCAGGTCTCTAACAAACCCTCCCACGACATAAACCTGCATATTTTCTTTTTTGCCCAGATCTCCAGCAGCATTTAGAATAGAGCGGGCAGGTTGACACTCAGCCGGTTTTAATAAATCTTTGATGTTGGCCATCCTGTAAATTACCTAGATAGAATAGATACAAACACCTTGGAAAGAAAAATCGTTCTTATCAATTTCGGGTCATGGCAAAAAGAATTACATTCTTCATTACATTTGTTTTTTTTATAAATAAAGTTTTCTGCCAGTTCGCTTCCGTTGAGATCACCCTTGATGATCGCCTTTTACGAAGTGAAGAAAAACAAGAAATACTAAACATGAAAAATGATATAAAACGGTTCTTTCTCACCACAACCTGGGATGACAGCTACAGTGACCTTGAAATTCCCTTATATATCCAGATCATCTTTGAAGGAGTAACCGAAAAAGGGAATGAATCAATCTATAACTGTCAGGTCCTCTTTTCCAATGGAGGAGATCTTCGCTATTTTGATAAAAGTGTCCAGTTCTATTACAATTCCGGGAGCAGTCTCTATTATGACCCTGTGCTTTTCGAACCCTTGACCGGGTTTCTTGCCTACTATGCCCACTTGCTTCTCGCGGGAGAGATTGATACGTACGAGTTTAACGGTGGAAACAGTTCATTTGAACTGGCTCGAGATATCGCACTGCGCGGGTCTGCATCAGAGTATAAAAAGGGCTGGGGATCCCGGGTTACACTGGTGGATAACCTGAATAGAAACATGGGGCTTCGAAAAGCCCGTTTGGCATGGTACATTGCAATGGATCTGTTTAAGGAAGGTAATATGGACGGAGTATTAGAAGAAGTGAATACTATGCTGGATGGGCTCGAACAATCCTATCGTGATTTAGGTCGTGATAACCACACCCAGTATTTCCTGAAGGTTCAATCGAATAAGATCGCAGAAATACTTTCCATGCTGGGCCGAACAGAACTTCTGAAAGATATGAAAGAGTTGGATCCAGACCGTCGGGACGTGTATCAGTCCGCATTGGATTCTATTTCCAGGTAGGTTCTTTTCCCGCCCAGGTAGTGTGCTAAAACAACAGATGTGCGGGACAATTTCATCATCATGTCTTTATCTTTGATTATCCGGATCTTTTTGAAACGTGATCTTTTTTTCAATATGGTGACCGGGTGAAAAAGAATCCAGATTAAAGATCTAAGGATACCTGTCACATGGTTCCAATCCAGTTTTATAACTGCATACCCAACCGCAATAAACTCAAGCATGATTCGTATAAAACCCACGTAGAATGCTACTGGAACTGAGAAATTGCTCAACAGCATGAACAAAGAATTTCGGTGGTTCAGGTAATATTTACGATGGGTATGCATGGGCAATGATACTGCATTCTTATGATATACGATCGATCGTGGTTCTACCCAGATATTGTATCCCATGGCCTGCAGGCGCCAGCAAAGATCAATCTCTTCCATATGTGCAAAAAATATTTCATCAAATTTTCCCGCTTCTACAAATAATTCTTTGCGAACCATGATGGCTGTCCCGGAAGCCCAGAAACATTTTTTAGCATCATTATACTGCCCTTGATCCTCTTCCTGCTCTAAAAACAGGCGGCCCCGGGCATAAGGAAAGCAAAACATATCCATATACCCGCCGGAACCCCCGGCGTAATCAAACATGTTTTTTTGATAATAGTTGAGAATCTTGGGCTGGGCTGCAGCTATGGTATTGTCCTTTTGCATTAGTTTAACCAGATAATGGAGCCAATCTGATTTTTGAATAGTATCATTATTTAAGAACACCAGAAATTTTCCGGAGGCCTCGTTTGCACCCCGGTTGCAACCACCGGCATAGCCGTAGTTCTGGTCATTCTCTACCATTTTGATATGTGGATGGGATTCCTTGATCCATGCCTGGCTGCCATCACTTGATGCATTATCAGCAACAATAACTTCATAGGATTCAAAGGTAGACTTCAAAAGGGAATCAATGCATTCTGAAAGAGTTTCAATGCCATTCCAATGGGGTATAATAATTGAAACTGTTGGATGTTGTTCGGTCATTTCGACCTGTGTTATTTATCCGCCGGAGCGAACCTCATCCAATATATTTTTAGCATTTTTATCGGTGGGGTTCCTGTCCACCCAGTCAGAAAGAATCAGTTCAGCATCCGTAAACCTGTTATTTTCTCTATAGATAAAAACAAGAGAAGAAACAATTTCCGGGTACGCTTTTTGCCAGCGGGCCCACTCGCCTTTTTTTACAGATTTTTTACTGTACCCGCGCGTTTTTACCATCCCTTCCATTTGTAAATAATTTGCTCTCATATCTTCCAAAATCATCAGAGCCCTGTCAGTGTCGTCCAACTCTTTGTAGAACGTGTTCGCATATTCAACCCTGTTTAAGGGGCGGCCATTTTCCCGGTTAACTAGTTTTTCCATGATGTTTTTCATAGACTCTTTTTCACCCAGATCACCATAGATACGGGCGACCTGATAATGGAGATCCTCGGACTGGATAGAAATTGTATTTTCTGGAATATTCTGTTCCATTTTATCCAGTGTATGAATGATCTTTTTCTTTAGATCAGCTAATTTTTCTTTCGACCTGTTCTTTTTCTTTCGGTCCTGCCTCTGGTAATTCATATAATAGGTAACTGCCAGCTGCATGTAGGCACTGCGGTAATTCTGGAGCAGGCGCTTTGTCTGCTTATTAAAAAAGACCTGTTCATTGCCCAGGTTTCGAAACATGTACCCTGGCTGATATTCCCTGGACCAGTTTAAATAACTGTCATCTATCATGCTTTGATCGAAGTTACCCTTAGATTCTGATAAAATTGGACCTGTAACATTAAAGTCGGCCTGGTTAAACTGTGTTGACCATGTCGCCGGACCTACATCGGTCATCAAATTTTTATACATCCGATCAGCATCTACAGGTTTCGTCTTGTGACTCTTAAGCTGGAAAGTAAGGCCCTGCATATCCATGTACTGGTCTAAACCGATTCGATTTTGCTGGGATACCGTGACTGCAAAATAGATTGGAATTCTCCAGGCAGCATCATTAATAATCCGCATGATCATCATGTCCTGAACCCTGAGAGCCTGTCCACCATAGGTAGGTTTCATCTCCCATTCTATAAACCCTTCTTCATTTTCAGGATCATTGAAAACGGGAACCTTCACTTTTTGTTTTTCCCAGCGCTGGAGGCTTGATGTAAGCTGGTCAATTTGCCGGTTTCTAAGTGTAATGAAGCGGGTTTCCTTGGGTCGTTTGTCCCGCCACTGTTTTATGTACCAGGGTGTATTCAGCAGGCTTAAATTCACTACGGCAACGTCTGTTCTCACTTTTTCTACTTCCTGGAGATACCAGAGCGGGAAGGTATCATTATCGCCGTTGGTAAAGATAACTGCATGAGGTTCACAGGACTGGAGAATATTATAACTGTAATCCCAGGCGACAAAATTTCCCGATCGGTCGTGTGAATGATAATTAGCACTGGCCATGGCAGTTGGGATAAAAATAATCTGCAGGATTAAAGCCAGTGTTATAAACCGTTTGCTCAGTTCCCTATTCTTAATATAGTTTGCGATCCATTCACTTATACCAGCTGTGCCAACTCCAATCCAGACCGAAAAGGCAAAAAAACTTCCCACATAAGAATAATCCCTTTCCCTGGGCTGTGGATCATCCTGGTTCAGGTATAAGATAACAGCATAGCCGGTCATGATAAACAGGGACATAACAGAAAAAGCCATCCTCTCATCACGATAGGCATGGTAGAACATACCGATGATGCCGAGCACAAAGGCCAATGGAAGGCCAAATTGAGTTAGATCAATACCGTCTTCCCGATTATTTGCACCCATGGTAAATACATTTGGATCTGCAGCAGGCCCCCGACCCACAAACTGCCACAGGAAATACCGGTTATACATTTTTCGGATCTGGTAGTCCCAGAAATACTTCCACTGTTTTTCCGGTTCATGCCCTCTGTAATCACTTTTCTGGGCAGAAGAAAATTGCCTTCCTGGACCTTCCGGGTAGCCAACCACTTCATGAATTGGCTGAATACCCTTGAACCGTCGCGGGAACACTCCTACATCGCCGTATTGTTCCCGTTCGAGATAAGAAATAAATGCTTCAACTGTTTCAGGATCATTTTCATCAATTCCAGGATTTTGGTTGGAACGGATAAAAATTAAAGCGTAGGTAGAATACCCTATCAGGACAAGTACCATGGACGTAAGGGCGACCGAGACCAGTTTTTTCTGGTTAGCAACAGCCCACACCATGCCCCCGAAAACAACAAGGATCAGAAACCCTGTGGATGGAACTCCAATAAAGGCAGCTATTTTCGGCATACCTTTAACAATCACATTATGAATTACAAAGAATGCACCGCCAGTAATGGCCACTGTAATTCCGAAGGACAGCCATTCGAATTTGTATTTTCTAAAATAGATAATCAGGGCAACGAATGGCAGAGTTAAAAGATTTAATAGATGGAGGCCTGTTGCTAGACCTATCATGTATGCAATAATGAGAATATATCTCTCATGACCTTTTTCATCTGCTTTTTCGCTCCAGTGTAGAATAAGCCAGACCACAATAGCTGTAAAAAACGTACTGAAAGCATATACTTCTGCTTCTACCGCATTAAACCAGTGGCTATCCGTAAATGCAAAGGTCAGTGATCCAACGATTCCACCGCCAAACGCAACCAAGGCATCCATGATAGATTCCAGTTTTCCACGCCAATGGGTGACAACCTGAACAATGATCAAATAAAGAAACATCACTGCAAATGCACTGGACAGGGGAGATAAAATATTGACCCGAAATGCAATATCCTCATTAATGGGGAGCATGGATGCCACCCGACCCAAAAGGAGGAAAAACGGACTTCCCGGTGGATGAGGAACGCCCAGCGTGTGGGATACGGCAATAAATTCACCACAATCCCAATAGGAAACAGTGGGCGCCATGGTATCAAAATAAACAATGAATGAAATGAGAAAAACAAGAGCCGCAAGGATACGATTCACGCGGATATAATCAGAATGGATCATTCTTCTTCTCCTGTTGAATCTTTAGACTCTTGTTCTTTAGTCTCCCCAGGGTTATTTGGATTTTTTTGTTCATCTATAAAATTCATTTTGAGTTCACTAACCGTGTTAATGAGCATTTGTTCCTCGTATTCTGATACATTACCTTTCGTTTTTGACTGGAGCATGTCCAGCAAATCGATATAATAGGATGCCTGGTCAAGATTTTTTTCAATTTTATCAGTCATTGGATTTTTCATCTTGCCTAATGCAATCCATGCACTGGATTGGAATGTTCCCACCAAGTACATAAATAATTGCTGTTCTTTTCCCGGGTCTTCTTGACCCATGTGAGTTTCCTTTGACTAATTCAGGATAGATTCAGAGCCGGGGAATTTAAATCGTCCTGCAACGAGACAAAATGAGTATTCATCAAGATAAGTTTATATCATCCAGCCGATGTGCATATGCCTTAAGAAAGGTTTGTCGGAGTGATTTGTTTGACCTATCCTGAAGTGCTGGATCATTATCGATCAACTTAAATGCTGCTTTTCTGGCTTTCTGGATGATCGCTCTGTCAGTTGCCATATTGGCGATCTTGTATTGAAAAAATCCAGATTGTTTTACACCAAAATATTCTCCAGGACCACGAAGTTTCAGGTCTTCATCCGCAATTAAAAATCCATCATTAGTTTTTTCCATGATTGAAAGACGGGTGCGGGAGGTATCTGTAATATTCCTCTTTACTAAAATACAATAACTTTTCTCTGCGCCCCGGCCCACACGGCCCCGTAACTGGTGCAGCTGGGTCAGGCCAAACCGCTCAGCATGTTCCACCAGCATGACCGATGCATTGGGGATATCTACTCCTACTTCAATCACGGTAGTGGATATCAGGATCTTGATTTCATTGCGAACAAACTTATTAATTGTATTCTCCTTTTCATCCGTATTCATCCTGCCGTGAATCAGACCTACATTTAAATCTGGAAATCGTTTATCATCCAACTCTTTATGTGCTTCTACGGCTGCAGCCAGATCAGATTTTTCTGATTCTTCAACCAAGGGGTAAACCACCATGCATTGCCTACCAGCTGCAACTTCTTGCTTAATGAATGTGTATATTTTGTTCAAGCGCTCTGGTTCTACGACTTTCGTAATTACGGGAATTCGATTGGCCGGCATTTCATCAATAATGGATAGATCCATATCCCCATGATAGGTAATGGATAATGTCCTGGGAATTGGCGTGGCAGTCATGGCCATGAAATGGGGATGGTGTCCTTTTTCCAGCAATGCGGACCGTTGGTTTACACCAAAACGATGCTGCTCATCCACGATGACCAATCTTAGATTCTTGAACATCAGGTCGTCCTGGATTAAGGCATGGGTCCCAATTACAACAGGTATATTTCCATTTTTTAACCCGCTTAGAATTGGTCCCCGGTCTGATTTTTTCATTTTCCCCACCAACAGTGTACAGGGGATATTCACTTTTTCCAGTTTACCTTTGAAGGAATGGTAATGCTGGCTGGCCAGAATTTCCGTAGGGGCCATAATGGCAACCTGTACATTATTTCCAACGGCCAGTGCAGATACCAGAATAGCAACAATTGTTTTCCCGCACCCTACATCTCCCTGAATTAAGCGGTTCATGGGAAAAGAACGCTTCAGGTCCGAATGAATTTCCTTAATAACCTTTTTCTGTGCTCCTGTCAGCTCAAAATCCAAGGTATCAGAAATGGTTCTAAAATAAGGACCAATATCAGGAAGTGGCTTGGTCCCGGAGGTTTGGACCTTTTGTTTCCGCAATGCCATAAGCAGCTGCAGAAAAAAATGTTCATCAAATTTGAGTCTGTTTATTGCATCATTTAATTCATTTATACCATTAGAAAAGTGTATATCATTTAGTGCTTTATTCAGGGGTGCGAGATTATTATTCCTTAAAATATTTTCTGGGAGTATCTCCGGAATCTCTATATCAGCATCAAGAACTTCCTTGACCATATTTCTTAGAATCCGTTGATCCAGCCCTGCAGATTTCAATTCCTGTGTCAAAGGGTATAAAGGAATCACTTTCCCCGTTTGGACCGGATCATCATCCTTTTCAAGTTTATCAAACTCTGGGTGGGTAATGGTAAACCCGTTATACCAGTCTACTTTACCATGAATCGCTAACCTGTCGCCAACCTTAAATAGACTTTTAATATATCGAACACCGTTGAACCAGGTCAGGGTCAATAGCCCGGTACCATCCGAAACAATAACCTGAAACATCCTGCCGCGACGAATGGATTTTTCCCCAAATGTCTCTACAGCAGCAATTAATGTTACAATGTCCCCCTGTACAAAATCCCGGATTGGAGTCAGGGTGGTACGGTCCAGGTGACGCCTAGGGAAATAATACAAAATATCATGAATTGAACCAATGCCGTGGTCATTCAGAATTTTTTCTCGGCGGAGGCCAACTCCTTTTAAACTTGAGATGGGAGCGGCAAGATCCAATAATTCCGCCCTCAGGGGTTTATTTCCATTCTTTCCGGTATGTATAGTAAACGTTTTTTGTTTCACCGGCATTCAAGGATAATGGGAAATGAATCGTTGATGCGTCTTTTTTCTGGTAATTAAGAGACTCATCTTTAATAATCCAATCACCATTAATATGCTCTACCAGTAGAACATTTACATTCTCATTGCGGGCATTGGTTACTTTGATTTCTATGACTGCCTCTTCACTTTTACGCTGCCGGTCATAATTGAGCACTTTCCGGTTCCCAATTACATCAAAGGCTCGGCCGGATGTAAGTGTGGTAGATTGACCCTTGGGAACCTGCCCCATATTGTCAGCCCCAATATATTCCAAACCACTTGATTGTTTAAAAGAATACATCTCTACCTTACCGCCAGGTAATGAAATACCCAGACCGTTTGACTCCGTATTTTCCATGGTAAGTTGAACTTCTAATGGTTCTTCTTTCTGGCGACGTTCACTATTTTCAAATACATATTTTTTCGTATATCCCACGTCCAGAGGCCCATACATCCGGACAGTGATACTTTCTTTTGCACCCAGATCATGTGCATCATTCAACGAATAAATGTGGTAATCTCCCAGCTCCTCTTTATCCATCATGGGCATCGCATCGCTTTGTACTGCCATTGCCGCCACTCGATTCATGCGTTCAGGCCTTGGGCGCTTCCCGTTTGCTTTATTGAGATGCCCTTCCACCAACTGAAGGTTTGCACTTTCAAAACCCATATCTGACCTGTTCGAAACAACAGCTTCTGCGATTAATTCTCCTTTTTCTTCATTGAGCATTTTTAATCGGTATACCGTGGTCCAGGAAAAATTATTTGACTTATAAACCAGCTCCCCTTTTACAATTTTTTCTGAGTTTGACTTTAGATCCCAAGATAAAAAAGGATTAAACGTTGGCGAATCTACTTCTTCATTCTTGCTGCCTAGGTATTCAAGTTCATTTCTATTAAAGGTGATGATCCCGGACTGGTGTGCTATGGTGACAGACCCGGCATTAATCTCCAGCAAGGTGCCTCTCACCAGTTTTCCATCCTTGGGTTTTACCTGGATTTCTTCTCCCCGTAATCCTTTAAAAAAGTCTGTTCCTGTAAATATATTATCATTAAATCTTTGGGAAATGATATCGGCACCATCAAGATTTAAAAAAGGGGTGTCGCGATGAATCCCATTGGGTAGACTGCTCCAGGTCACATAACTGTACCCGGATGGGATGGACCAGCCAACGGGCTGTTTAATGAGCGCAGTACCATCTTTATAGATTGTAAGGGTCGCATCCTCCGATTGCCCAAGCAACAGGGCCGATACTATTATTACAGATAATAATTGTTTCATTGCAGCATCTCCAGGTTTGCCTTCACTTTTTCTAATTCTTCGGTCAATTTTTCAAGGTTTGATCGCTCTTTAACAATGACTTGTTCAGGGGCACGTTCAAGAAAAATATCATTGGATAATTTTTCATTGATACCTGAAAGAAGGCGATTGATTTCTGAACTACGCTTTTCCATTCGTGCTTTTTCCTCATCCAAATCTACTAATCCTCCCAGGGGAATGTACAACTCCATCCCGCCTGCAACAGCCGTGGCTGATTGACCTGGCTTTTCGATCGTTTCTCCCATAGAGACATCCTCAATCCTTGCCAAAGATCTGAGCAGAGCCACGTGATCATTTAAAAACGATTCCTGTTTTCCATTGCACCTGACCACCAGATCAAAAAACTTGGAGGGTGGAACATTCATCCTGCTACGAACGGATCGAATGGACGTAATTACATCTTGCAATAAAGACATATCCTTTTCTGCGGTTTCATTTTGTAAAGAATCTGATTTTGGCCACGGAGAAATAATGAGATCAAAAGCACCCTCCTGTTTAAAATGATTCCATAGTTCTTCTGTGATAAATGGAGCATAGGGATGCAACAGGGCCAAAACAGTGCGGATACATTTTAAGGCAACAGTCCGAGCGATATTTGCTTTGGAATCATCTTCACCATAAAATCGTGTTTTGGCGATTTCCACATACCAATCGCAGAAGTCACTCCATATGAATTCGTATAAAACCTTTACTGCTTCATTGAAATGGAATCGATCCAATTGCTGATTGTAATCCTGAATTGTTATAGACAGCCTGCTCAAAATCCATTGCTCCGGCAGGTCTAATTCAGCTTTCTCGAATTGAATTTCATTGTCCCACTCTTCAGGTATATTCATCTGGATAAACCGGCATGCGTTCCAGAGTTTATTCATAAAGTTCCGGCCGATTTCAAGGCGATCTTTAGAAAAAAGCACATCCAGACCCTGGGGAGCCATGAGCATAATCCCAAAACGGACCGCATCTGTTCCAAATTCATCAAATAATTCAAATGGGTCGGGTGAGTTCCCTAAAGATTTGCTCAACTTCCGTCCTGTTTCATCTCGAAGAATGGATGTGAAATAAACATCCTTAAACGGACGTTCATCCATGAATTCATACCCTGTCATAATCATACGAGCCACCCAGAAAAAAATAATGTCTGGACCTGTTACTAATACATTAGTCGGGTAAAATTTATCCAGGCTTTCTCCCTCATCAGGCCAGGTATGAACGGCCATGGGCCAAAGCCAGGAACTGGCCCAGGTATCCAGCACATCCGGGTCCCGTATCCAGTTTTTTGGATCATCCGGTCCATCCACAGAGACATGGATCTTCGTTTTATCTTCTTTATGGTACCAGACCGGGATTTGGTGCCCCCACCATAATTGACGACTAATGCACCAGTCCTTGATATTTTCCATCCAGTGATTAAAGGTTTTGGTCCAATGTTTTGGATGAAAGTGGATTTTTCCTGTGTTAACCGAAGCTAATGCAGGCTGTGCCAGTTCGCTCATTTTCATGAACCATTGCTCTGACATATAAAATTCAATTGGGACATTTCCTCTTTCCGAAAAGCCGACCTTGTTGCTATAGTCCTCTGTCTTTTCCAGAAGATCCTCTGACTTTAGATCAGCCACAATAGCTTTCCGTGCTTTTTCACGGGATAAACCTGAATAACGTTCAGGTACAGTGCCGTTCAAGGACCCATCATCATTCATTACATTGATGAATTCAAGACCATGCCGCTCACCCATGGCGAAATCATTTGGATCATGGGCCGGCGTCACTTTCACACAGCCAGTTCCAAATTCCGGATCTACATAATCATCTGCAATGATTGGTATTTTCCTGTCAACCAGCGGCAGGGTAACCGTTTTGCCAATCAGGTGCTGGTAACGATCATCCTCTGGATGAATCGCTACAGCAGAATCACCCAGCATGGTTTCAGGGCGAGTCGTTGCTACAACTACGTATTCATCAGAATCAGTAACGGGGTAACGAAAATACCAGAGCTGTCCATTGACTTCTTTGTGGATCACTTCTTCATCGCTGATAGCAGACTTAGAGACCGGACACCAATTCACGAGGCGATGCCCTTTATAAATCAACCCTTTTTCATAAAGTTTAACAAAAGCAGAAAGAACAGCACGGGTATACCCTTCATCCATGGTAAACCTCTCTTTTTCCCAGTCACAGGAACAACCCAGTTTTTTTAGCTGGCGAATAATGATTCCGCCATATTTTTCTTTCCAGTCCCAGGTATGCTTTAAAAATTCTTCCCGGGTCAGTTCACTCTTATCTATCCCCTGTTCATTCAGAAAGGCGACCACTTTTGTTTCTGTTGCAATAGATGCGTGGTCCGTACCAGGCATCCAGCACGCCTCCCTACCTTCCATCCTCGCCTTACGGATCAGGATATCCTGAATTGTATTATTCAGAACATGACCTACGGTGAGCATGCCGGTTACATTCGGGGGAGGAATTACAATTGTAAAAGGTTCTTTTTCCGAACTTGGATCAGCTGTGAAGTAATTTTTCTCAAGCCAGTGTTCGTACCATTTATCCTCAACTAGGGCTGGGTTGTAGGCTTTTTCTAACTGATGAACAGACATTGATCTTCTGCAAATAAATGATTAATTATGTTAACAATAACGATTGGGATTTTACGACAATTACCCTGCTCTTTCATTGGAAACATAGACTGGAACATGACACAATACTCTTGGGATTTATTTTACTCCCAAGCGTAAAATCAGGTTAACTAGTTTTTAAGATTTTAGATACATATGGAACAAACCATTACCGACCCGATCATGGGACCTGTCCTTTTCGTTTTCTTCGTGATAATAGTACTGCATTTCCCGATTACTATAGTTACAATTTTTATGTGGATTTTTGGTCAGTTAACCAAAAAAGATGTAGAACGGTATGAAAAGTTGAATGCCATTTCTAATGACCTGGGTATTAAAAACCAGACGTTTCCTCCTCAAAAGAACTTATTTTATTTTTCATGGCTGGTGTATCAAAAACGAGTGCGGGACTACTATGTGCCTTTTAGGAATACCATCCGGAAGATGGAAGGGCTTTCTGAACTTCAGGTAAAACCTGACTCGATCCCCAGGTATTTCTACGGATCTTTATTCCTCGGTTCAAAACTGTCAGATATTATTTCAACTGAAGAATCAGCTGAACCATACATTATGGTCTCACAAGAAAGGGTCTCAAGAGGAAAAAATAATGTTGATTACTATCGTGTAATATATTACCGATCAAATGAGTTAGACCTTCCAAAGTGCAAGGTAGAACCTACATCTGAATTTATAGACAGTATTGCTCCGGATGAAGATGATATCAATTTTGTCTCTGATGATGACTTTTCAAAAAAGTTTGATCTAATGGGAGATGATGAATCTAAAGTCAGAGCCTTGTTCAACGAAAATGTCCGTAGAATTATGATAAATAATCCAGAATGGAAATGGAAGCTTGATGGAAATCGTATTATGATCAAGTATATTATTTCAGGCAGCACTATTGCAGATATGCAGGATATAAAACCTTCCCTTGGGGAATTGGCCTTATTCCACAATGAACTTAAAACAATCGATATAACAGACCTGCCAACAGAAGAAGAAATCGCTCAGGATACTCCAGAAGAGATCATTGATAAAAAATTATACAATAAACGACTAGCTACATTTGGTTGCACCATGGGGTGCGGTACCCTTGCCATTTTGTTTGCACTGCCAATGTTTCTGGGATTTTTTGTAAGGCTAGATTTTGAAATGTTATTCCTAGGCCTTTTTTACGGTGTCCCGGGCATTCTATTATTCCTTTATGGACGATCAGAGTGGAAACGAAATAAACAGCTTAAGGCAGAAGGAAAAGTAAGAGATCAATAATTTATATTTATGAAAAAACTAGTTATTGCATTAATAATAATATTTTCATTTTTAATTGCAGTAGTAAAAAATGACATAAAATTAAATCCTGAATCACAATCAAGAGATTCGCGTGATCTGCTTGGAGATATAAATCAGGATGGAACAGTTAATTTATCCGATGTGCTCCAGATTGTTGGGATGATCATGGGTCTGATTGAGCCGACAGAATATATGCTTTGGGCAGCAGATGTAAATTTTGATAATACACATGACATATTTGATGTAATCGGCATTGTCGAAATTATCCTTGCTGATGATAGCATTACTGATACTGAAAATTATTATATCACGTTTAACGGCGACGGCAGTTATGTGGATCTGGACATGCCTGAATATTCAACACCCTGGACCATTGAATGTGATATTAATAAAAATGGGGTCACACCCTTTTCACATTTAGTTACACATAGTGATGGCGGTAGTGGTATCCGATTGGAACAATGGTATAACAATAATCAGGTGGGTATAACAGATTACGGTACCATGGATTATTTTTTCGGATATGAACTCCCAGCTGGAATATGGAAACACCTGGCCGTAATTAATAATGGACAGCAAATGAAACTCTATATTAACGGTAACCTTGAAGGAAACATTGACGCTTCAGTTGATTGTCCAACAGACCTGATCGGATTGGATAACGAACTTGGTGCTATAAATTCAAAATTAGATAATCTCCGATTCTGGAATACAGCCCTGAGTCCAATAACCATTGAAACCTTCCAAGATTCTCTTAACTTGGAAAGCCATCCCAACCTAAATAACCTTTTTGGTCATTTTCAGTTCAATAACCCGGAAGGTGTGATAATGAATTCGGTGGATCCATCCCAGAATGCAATAAATCACGGTGGTTCTTTCGAACAGATATTTAATCGGGATGTAGGTGTTTTGTCTCTTGATTCCCCTCAAACAGGTCAAAACAATTACGGATCTAATGAAAACATTGATGTTACCATTGCAAACTTTGGGACGTCTGCAATCATTGAAGAATTCAATGTCTCCTATTCTTTGAACGGCGGTGAACCGGTCAGCGTCAACATTGAAAATACCGGGTGGGGTATCCCTGCCAATTCTACTGTAGAATTAAGTTTCCCGAATGTAGATCTTTCATTCTCTGGTGTTCATCATTTTCAGATCTACACATCATTAGAAGATGATGAATATCCTGGAAATGATACTCTTGATATTTACATCTACCAAAATAACAATACAGTTGGAGACATAACAGCTTTTGAAACATCTGCAAACAGCGATACTGTTACAATAAATAATAATCTTACTGAATTTCGTATTCTTTTCTACACAAATGATATCTTCCGAATTTGGATGACTCCAAATGGAATTTTTGAAGACCCTGCTGGAACAGACATTGTTGTACATAATCAACCACCTATCGCCATTCAAACGTCAGATGAAGGTGAATACTATAAAATATCCAGCAACAGTGTAATACTGCGGGTTTACAAAACACCTCTTATCTTCGCCATGTATGAAACGGATAATACCACGGTGATTTGGGAAGAATCTTCTCCTATAACCTTTGGTGAAGAAACCCATCAATATTTGTACCGGGGCGAGAATGAATATTTTTATGGGTGCGGTATGCAGAATGGATATTTTTCTCATCGGGATCAATCCATTGACATTCGGCTACAGATCAGCAGTTGGGATGATGGTGCAGTGCCTGGTCCTGCCCCATTTTTTATGAGTACGGCAGGCTACGGTATCTATCGAAATACGTTTAAGCCAGGACAATATGACTTTTTTGAAACGCTAGATCTGGAACATGAAGAGATTCGTTTTGACGCATATTATTTCCGGGGACCTTCTTTAAAGAATGTGCTCAATGGATATACACAAATCACCGGTCGTCCTTTTCTGCCGCCCAGATGGGCATTGAGCTTTGGCGATGCCGATTGTTACAGCCCAACTTCAAATGTTGTATCTAACATTGCAGAAACTTACCAAGAATTAGATATGCCTGGAGGATGGATACTACCCAATGATGGTTATGGTTGTGGATATACAAATTTGCCTGAAGTCGTTAGCGAACTCGAAGATCTTGGATTTAAAACTGGTCTTTGGACTGAAGATGGGGTTGACCAGCAAACCTGGGAAGTGGGCACAGCAGGGATCCGCTGCAGTAAACTGGATGTAGCATGGATCGGGTCAGGATATCAATGGGCTTTTGACGGATGTCGGCAGGCATACACAGGTATAGAAGCAAACAGTGATGCCCGTGGATTTGTCTGGTCTGTATCCAGCTGGGCTGGAACTCAGAGATATTCCACCGTTTGGTCTGGAGACGAATATGGAACTTGGGAATATATTCGCTATCATATTCCAACCATCACAGGTTCTGGTTTATCTGGATTGAACTATGCAACAGGGGACGTGGATGGGATATTTGGTGGGAGCGGGCCAACGTATACCCGTGATCTTCAATGGAAATGCTTTACACCGGTTCTGATGGTCATTTCCGGTTGGGCGCCTGCTAATAAACAACCCTGGACACGGGGACAGCCGTATACAGATATCAACAGGGATTATCTAAAACTCAAAATGCGACTGACCCCTTATATGTATTCATATTGTAACATCGCTTACGAAACAGGTGTACCAGCAGCTAGGGCCATGGTTTTAGAATTCCCAGATGATCCAGTTACATGGGGCACTGAAACTCAATACCAGTTCATGAGCGGTGAATGGTTTCTGGTGGCACCCATATATCAGAATTCATATGAACGGGATAATATTTATTTACCGAGTGGACTCTGGTTTGACTATTGGGATGGCACACAATATGCGGGCAATCAGATACTTAATAATTACAGTGCACCATTGGACAAACTTCCTCTTTTTGTAAAAGGTGGAGCCATTATACCTATGTATTCTGAAATGCTCTATGATAATGAGATTCCTGCAGACACCCTCACTTTAGATTGTTATCCTCATGAAGAGTCATCATTTACTCTGTACGAGGATGATGGATTAACCCGCCAACACCGAACCGGATCATTTGCTAAGCAAACCTTTAACCTGTATGGTTCTGAAAATGATATCCAGTTTACTATAGGTGAAAGCATGGGTGACTATGAAGGTAAATATGAAAACAGGATCTATAGACCACAATTTCATGTGAATTCTGAACCTGCCAGTTTAACTCTGGATGGCGCATCACTAACTCAATATGAAACATTAGAAGAATTTGGTAATGCTACAGACGGTTGGTATTTTGAAAATTCAATCGTTTACGTTAAAACAAACTGGCTGGCAACGGACACTGCATTCAATATTGAATTAGTATTTTAAGTCTGATTAATAATCCAATCTAACCAGATATGATAAATGCACTAATCAACAACCAATGGGAATCTGTTCCTGAAAAGGATCTCCAGCCCGGGTCAGATTCATTTGCATTTGGAACGGGATTGTATGAAACATTCAGGACCCTGAATCATAAACCTGTTTTTCTTGAGCCCCATCTGGATCGCCTTTTTAAATCGGCTCAAACGATTGATTTAACAATAGCATCTTCCCAAAATGAAATTGTAGGAATGATTGCAAGGGTCGTTCAGCAATTTGATGACCCGAACCAAAGGACAAGGATCCTGGCAGTACCAGGAAAAATAATTATCTATACATCATCATTAAATCTTGATCCAAGCATATATAAGGGTGTTTCTACAATCACAGTACCTGCCTTAAGGAAAACACCCGAGATAAAAACGACAGACTATACAACATGCTTGGAAGCATACAAGATTGCAGAGAATAATGATTGTTTTGAAGCAATTCTTTTAGACAATAATAATCAGGTTCTGGAAGGAAGCCGCAGCAATATTTTTTGGGTCCAAGAAAAAAAACTTTTCACTCGGGACGGAGATGTATTGCTTGGTGTCACCCGCCAAACTGTAATCTCACGTTCCCCTTTTTCCATTTTCTACGGACAGTTGAACCAGCTTGATTTTGATCAGTTAAATGAAATATTCCTAACCAATAGCGGTTCGGGAATTATTCCCGTTGTAAAAGTAAACTCAATCCAAATAGGTACTGGAAAACCAGGACCAATAACAGTTGAATTATTAAAGGTGTATGATGGTTGGTTAAACAATGAGATCTGAATATTCAATTTCTTATACGGCATATTTTGGATGTATCATCCAGCATACCCAATTGGATACTTATCACGCTCTGGCATATACGATTTTATAATATTCTTATTATCTAAACTCTATCATGCTAAATACTTTTTTTCGGATCATCCTTAAATACCCGAGGAATACCCTTATCCTGGTAGCCGGGATGACACTGTTTTGGTCCCTGTTCATTCCGAACCTCAGAATTGATTTTTCTATTGAGCATCTCTTTTCCCAGAAAGACCACATGGTTGACCGATACTTTTCGTTTCGGGAAACCTTTGGCAGGGAAGACAATGTGATTACAATTATCTATAAACCAGTTGATCCCTTGGATAAAAACCTATTTATCGAATTGGAAAACCTGGTTTACGCGATTGATGAACTGCCCGGGGCTAAGAGTGTCGCGTCCCTTTTCACATTAAGTGATATTGATCTTAACGCCTGGCTGGGGGACCTGTATGATAATAGTGCCCCCTGGAACAGGGATACAATACTACAGACACTGAGATATATCCAGGATGACCCGTCCATTGGAGCACGAATTTTATCCAGGGACCTTAAATACGGTGCAATTATGATCACATTGACGGATATCGCCAACAACCACCGCGACCGCACAGCGCTTTTAAATGATATTAAAACATTAACTGAAAAAACATCCCCGGAGTGGATCTATTCTGGTGTTTCTGTTTTACGCACTGAATATGTTAATTATATGCTCCGTGATAATTTCCTGTTTCTTCCGCCCATAGCAATTCTGCTTATATGTATTTTGTATTTCCTGTTTCGAAACTGGGTACAGGTTCTTCTTCCCATTTTAACTGTTCTTATTACTGTTGTATGGCTATTAGGATTTATGGGTCTTATCGGCTTAGAGATCAATATAATAACCTATATCGTGCCCACCCTGCTTTTTATTATTGGAATAAGCGATGCCATTCATATCCAGGCCAGATTCAGAGAAAATCTTAAAAAAGATGATTCCAATCCTGAAGAAATCATGCTGCTGACTGTGGTACAAATGTCAAAAGTGATTTTTTTAACCAGTTTAACTACAGCTATAGGATTTATGGCTCTGTTAACTACATCAATAAGAATTATCCAGGAATTTGGTTTAGAGATCGCCATCGGTGTCATGATGGCCTGGTTTATATCTCTTCTTATTGTGCCATCAGGAACATTGGTTTTAAAAGGGTTCCAATATCAGAGCAAAGATGCCTTTTCTCCTTTGCTCAAATGGCTGTCAAATGTTATTCCTAAAAGGCCGTGGGGTTTTATCCTGATCCCACTCCTGGTCTCAGGCGTATCCATTTTCAAGATAAAAGATATTTCAACTGATGCATCCTTAATGGATGACCTTCGGCCAAAGAATAAACTCTACCAGGATTTGAAATTCACGGAAAAATATTTTGGCGGGGTACTGCCATTCGAAGTTTTGCTTCATTTAGACCCAAATGTTGCTCGTGCTCCTAAAGACATAGTTGACCTTGATATTCTTCCCATTCTAAATCAGATAGAATCATTGTTGCGCTTACACCTCAATGAGAGTCGTTTCTTTTCGCTTTCAGACCTGCTCGAATCATTAAAACGTATTCGCGGTGATGATCCATCATCACCCTACACAGAAGAAATGATCGACCTTGTTGTAGAAAATCAATCTAGAGAGCAGATGAAACTGATCAGCACCGATAAAACATCTCTGCGTATATCTGGCCTGATAGAAAATAAAACATCTTCTGATATGGGAATAATCTATGCCCAGCTGGATTCTATGGCTCAGTCTTTCCCGCCTTACTTATCCATTGAATATACGGGAACCACCGTAGTTGCCTTAAAAACCAATGATTATCTTGTGCAGTCACTTGTAAATAGTCTCGGTATAGCACTGTTATTTATCAGTAGTATTATGGCATTCATGTTCCGAGAAAAATCGATCCTTTTTGCCAGCCTGGTTACCAATCTGATCCCCATTTTTACCGTTCTTGGAGTGTTATCCTGGCTGGGAATTTCAATACGGCCGCCGACAGCCATGACCTTTGCAGTCGCTCTTGGAATTGCAGTGGACGACAGTTTACATTTTCTCCTGCGTTATCGAAAAGAATTGGCGCAGGGCTTAAGCAGAGAAAAAGCTATTCAATCAACAATAATGAATACTGGATCAGCATTGATGATCACCACAACGGTACTGGTAGCTGGGTTTTCAGTTCTAGTACTATCTTCTTTTTTACCCACTTACCAGTTTGGATTGCTTTCTGCAGGTATGATTGGTGCTGCTCTTCTTTGCGATCTCACACTGCTGCCAGCTCTTTGTCTGGTTCTTCCCAGCCAAAATCAAAAAAGATAATTATATATGAGATTTTACCAATACTTACTTTTTTTCGTACTATTGGCAAAGAGCCTTTCAGCAATTGATAATCCATTTTCATTAAAAGGTCAGTTCTGGACCAGTGCTCTAACCAGCAACGATGTTCCTGGAGGAAGATCATCGATCGAATCTTCCCTGGGATATATCCCTACTTTTTCTCTGTTTAAAGACTTATCTAATAACCAATTGCTGGATATGGAATGGGCCTATCGTTTGGATAGGGCTTATTCAGGTGATTCCTTATTTAATAACAATGAATCTCACCACCGCTACTGGGTACGGTACTCCAGTGAAAAACTGGAAGCCCGACTGGGCTTACAGAAAATAGTATTTGGTCCTTCTTTTGTTTTACGTTCCCTTTCCTGGTTTGATACGATTGATTTAAAGGACCCCACCGGGCAGACAGACGGTGTAGAAGCATTCCGGCTGCGCTGGTTTCCTTCCAACACTTTGTCAATCTGGTCCTGGACAATTCTCAATGATCAGGATACTCTTTCTTTTGGTGGGCGAGCAGAAGTTTCAATAAATATGGGTGACTTGGGATTTACCTA
>Ga0209753_1000166_pt1 | contig 25393 bp, 21 predicted proteins | sample METZYME_3_550m_FD_187550 | JGI IMG/M metagenome (GOLD analysis project Ga0209753, IMG submission 187550) | Marine microbial communities from oxygen minimum zone in mesopelagic equatorial Pacific - METZYME_3_550m (SPAdes) (version 2) | ecosystem: Environmental > Aquatic > Marine > Oceanic... | reverse complement strand
TCTAGTGGCAACGCCACGGCATCGTTTCGCTCCGCCGACAGATCGGCTGCAATATACAACTCCATCACCCGCCGGGCTTGCTCGGCTGTGACGAGCACTGGTCTATCATAGGCAATCGACTCCAGAAAATAAGTCGTCTCCGCCATCATCGGCCCCGCATATACATGACCGACAGCTTCACCCGGCATCGTCGACATCGGGTGCACGATTCCCCCCTTCATCGTCGTTAGAACGGTATCTCGATGAGTGTCATCGACGATCAAGGCCCCTTCGGAGCCTATAAATTCTACCCAGGTCGAGGAAAAGTTCGGATAGGCCGGCGGCAGGATCCAACCCGCGCCGATCGTAAACACCATACCATCATCCATGGTAACCACAATCCACTGGCAATCGTCAACGCCGTGAGTCGGGTGCATAACTTTACTGACAGCCTGTGAATAAACACGCACGGGCCTAGCCGGCTCTAAACACCACAATACAAAATCGATATCGTGTGTTGCCTCCATAGCAGCAGGCGACAACTTGATCCGCCCACCAATTTTGTCGCCAAGCTTCCTGGATATGTGCCGACTAATCAACGCGCTAACGGGCGTTCCAATTGTGCCCTCTTCTAGACTTTTCTTGATGTATGCGAATTTTGGATTGAAGCGCTGTGAATAACCCACAGTGAACTTAAGATTACGGTCTCTCGCCAGCTTAATCAGCTCATCTGCTTCATCAAGTGTCAAAGCGAGAGGCTTCTCAAGTAAAACATGTTTTCCGGCCAGGAGACTCTCCTTGGTGATTGGGTAGTGTGTCGTCTCGGGCGTCGTTGAAACCATTATCGCGTCTATACCATCATTCGAAATAAGCTCATGGTAATCATTGGTCGCTAAGGTTGGATTCGTCTCTTTTTGGACCTCCCTTAACCTTTCGGCATTCACCTCAGCAATGTGCAGTTCTCCGACAAGGGCGCTAGATGCGCAGGTGTTCGCTCGTATGCCGCCGCACCATCCCGTACCAATGACACCAACATTAATAGTTCTCACAATTGAATTACCCCTTGTTCATGATCCAAACTCGAAAAATTCCAACACCAATTTAGCCTAACTCTCGGCCGTTGACTCATTGTACCAATCTAGAATTTCGCTCCCGGTCATAAATACTACACCCTCAAATTGGCGAATATAGTCGAAGATCATATCGTAATATTTGATTCGATGAGGAACCCCGGTGATATAGGGATGTGTAGAGATGCACATGATTCGGGCACTTTCAGCGCCTTCCCGATAGAGCGTATCAAACTGATCGCGGGCTCGTTCAAAGATTTCTGGTGATCTGTGATGTTGAACGATATAGATTGGAATATCGTTAAGCTCTACCGTATACGGAATAGATACCAAACGACCACTCTTAACTTTCATCTCGTAAGGTTGATCGTCATTGCACCAATCAGCCACATACTCAATGCCCTCCTCAGCCAAGATATCGGGAGTATCAAAGGTTTCGGCCAGACCTGGCCCCATCCAACCGCGAAGGGGAACGCCGGTGAAATCACTGATCATTCGAATGGTCTGTTGAATAACTTTTCGCTCATCGGGCTCACTGTGGATAACACGCTGAGTGACCCCATGACCTAACATTTCCCATCCCGCTTCGAGACTTTCCCGCACCAGCTGTGGATACGTATCACACACCGAAGCATTCAAACTGACCGTCGCCCGAATGCCGTGGCGATCGAGCACTTGTTTAAAACGCCAGAATCCAACCCGCAGGCCATAATCAAACCAAGCAAAATTAGCAATATCAGGAGTGACAGCGGCGCCCTGTGGACTGGGTAAAACCGCACGAGCCATCGTCGCATTAATGTCCCACTCTTCGACGTTGATACAGGGCCAAACAGCAACCCGTGCGTTTCCAGGTAGCTTCAGTGGTTTACGATGAAAAATTGGTGAATAGTCGGCGCGGGGATTAGCCATAAGACCTCCTTAGACTCTCAACAACATAACCAATAACGACACTCTTGGATAAATATTTTATCCGGCAAGTGTACCCGTCCTCTGATCCCATACTTCCAAGCTCGGATCGATCTGACACGCATCTTCCCAGGACAATACATTTAGAGAGCGCACAAACTTTCCCACACCATCTGTCTCTGCACAAAATAAACCCAATTCAATAATTTCTTCTTCACTGAATTGTTCCCGCAGATCATCGTAAACCTCATCGCTATCTATGGCCTCCTCACCCCGTTTAAATAATGCAGCATAGCGCAAAGCCGATTTTTCTCGCTCACTAAACTCTTCGCTATTTTCAAAATTGGGCAGCTGGGAAACCTTCTCTTCAGTTAATCCTTCTGAAATTGCGACGTTTGATCGAACTGTCGAACAATAACCACACTGGTGCGCGATTGAGATCTGAATTCGACAAAGTTCCTTCAAAGAATGTGGGAGAACACCATCGTAAAGTAGCGCATTCCAGTACTTTACCCATGCCACACCCGCCTTTGGGTTTCGCGTCATGATGCTTACTACTCGGGGATCAGGCGCGCCCTTCGCCTCCGCTGATGTGATGAGTTCTTTCGCTACAGGCGTTTTTTCACTTTCGGTGATATAACGTAATCTTGGCATTGCCTTCTCCTTTTCCTGATTACTGCCCAATCGTCTTTGGCAAAATTCACCAAATCATTTTCCGAAGAATCATAATAACATAGGCAAACTAAGCGATCTTTCTGGAATCCTACTTGATTGGAGAGTACTGCTTTATTCAGCACCGCGGAGATTGTTTATACTAAAACGCGATTGATCGACGACTAATTAAATCGGCTAAATCAAAACCATGGCAACACAATACATTCAATCCACCTATGAAGTGTTAGCAAAAGATATTCAAAGTCTCGGTGTAGATACCGTCTTTGGTCTCATCAGTGACGACACGGCACTGTTCGTGACTGCGCTAGATATGATCGGTGTGCAATTTCACGGAGCACGGCACGAGAACACTGCAATTACGATGGCTGAAGGGTACGCATCGACGTCCGGACGCCTAGGAATAGCCGTTGTAGGTCGCGGCCCAGCGACTGCCAATGGTATGCACGCGGCTGTCTACGCCAACAGGACCGGATCGCCAGTTCTCATCATCTACGGTGATGCACCGGTTCCCGGCGGACACATAAATACGCTCGGGCCTGACTACAAAGAATTTAATTCGACGATGGTGTTGTCGGCCGCTGGTATACAGGTATTCCGCGCCACCAGTCCGAAAGGCGCCCGAACAGCGCTGGCTGATGCGGTTACCACAGCCCAACTTGGCAACGTTGCAGCATTGCTGTTGCCAACGAGCGTACAGCTAGAGAAATTTGATGTTAACGATGATGTTCTAGAGCCATCTGTAATACCGGATCCCCCACGATGTGAGAAGGCGACACCACAGACAATCTCGACAACCGCCGAACTCCTTAACAAGAGTCGCCGCCCACTGATTGTTGCTGGCGTGGGCGTACATCGTGCAGGAGCCGACCAAGCGTTGGAAAAGCTGGCCGATCGAATCGGCGCTCTACTGATCACATCCGCACGCGGCAAAGATATGTTTCGGGGTAACCCCAATAACCTCGGTATTATCGGTTCATTCTCGCATTCAGTTGCCCGGCGCTTCATCGACCAAGCGGACTGTGTGCTTGTCTTCGGTGCCAGCTTAAATTTCTGGACCACGAGTTTCGGAACATTCGTGCCAGCCGTGCCACTGATTCAGGTCGACTCAAAGCGTACGAACATCGGGAAATACAGTAACGCCGACGTTGCTGTCGTCGGCGATGCCCGGTTGGTTGCGGAGCAATTGCTTGATGTGTTGCCCGATCGTTTAGAAGAGGAAAAACCATTTCACTCGCAAGAAGTTCGACAAAGCCTGGCCAAGTTTGATCCAGCGGGAGAATTTCGCGCTGCACACACTGCTCGAACGATTGATCCGAGATCGCTCGGCATTGCACTTGATCGACTTCTACCTGAGGATCGAAATCTTGTTTACGATGCAGGCAACTTTCTTGGTATCGTTCCGTATATCTCGGTCCCGGGACCCAGCTATTTTAAGTTCACTAACAACTTTGCCTCTATCGGCCTAGGTTTTGGAGCAGCCCTTGGGGTCGCAAAGGCTCGTCCCGAAAGTACTACGGTGTTCGTAGTTGGTGATGGCGGCTTTCTCATGACGCTGGGCGAGTTGGAAACAGTTGTAAGAGAAGACATTCCTCTCGTAATTGTCGTCATGAATGATTGTGCATACGGAGCCGAATTACATTTTCTGAAGATCCATCAGGTGCCAGTTACAACATCTGTTTTTCCTGACGTGGACTTTGCACCAATTGCTGAGGGCTTTGCATTCGAGGCAGTGACGATCCGGTCTTTGGACGACCTGGAAGGAGCGAAAGAAATGCTAGCTAATCCACAAGGCCCAATTTTGCTCGACTGTAAAATCAACGCTGAAATTGCTGCCCCGTTTATGAGTGAATTGGCAGCGTTTGAGAGTGGAGAGGATTAACTGAGTTGTGCGTTTCCCAATTATTTAGGAATGCAATTTTTTAATTATCTAGCATTTCGAGCACGAGTTTCTTCCCGCACGGTATCACGATTCAATGAATCAATTTATTTATAACGCTAATCCGAGTCGCGTGCTGTTTGGCAGTGGTACATCAGCTCAACTCGCAGAAGAAATATCTGCAATGGGATGTTCCCGCGCCTTGCTTCTTTCAACACCGCAACAAGCAGACTTGGCCGAGAAGACCTGTATTGATATCGGGCCACTGGCAACTGGAGTATTTACGGAAGCGGCAATGCACACACCAGTAGCGGTTACCTGTGAAGCACTAAAAAGCGCTGAACAAACTACGGCAGATTGCCTTGTCCCCGTGGGTGGTGGATCGACCATTGGTCTTAGTAAAGCGATTGCTCTGCGCTCTGGGTTGCCACAAATCGCTATCCCCACGACATACGCCGGATCAGAGATGACCCCAATTCTTGGCCAAACAGAAGATGGGGTTAAAACAACACAGCGCACAATGAAGGTGCTACCTGAAGTCGTAATCTACGATGTCGACCTCACCTTGACGCTTCCGATCGCTCTATCAGTCACTAGTGGTATCAATGCTATGGCCCATGCCATAGAAGCACTGTACGCTGAAAACCGGAATCCTGTGATCTCGATGCTGGCAGAAGAAGGTATTCGTACGCTCTACCGTACATTAGGCCTCATCTCCGGTAAGCCATCTGACATTAAAGTACGTAGCGACGCACTTTTTGGCGCTTGGTTGTGCGGTACCTCACTTGGTTCTGTTGGAATGGCCTTACATCACAAGTTGTGCCACACGCTGGGTGGTACATTCGACCTTCCCCACGCAGAGACTCACACCGTTCTACTGCCTCACGTCACGGCATTCAATGCCGTAGCAGTTCCAGAACTGGATGCGCTCGGGCATAAATTAAATGGCACGTCTTTGGCAGTTAGTATTTCTGAACTAGCCAAACGTGCGGATGCTCCACTGTCTCTCGCCACAATTGGTATGCCAAAAGATGGGCTCGACCGGGCTGCCGAACTTGCTGTCTCGAATCCCTACTTCAACCCGAGAAAATTTAGTCAAGGTGATATCAGGAAATTGTTGGAAAATGCTTTTCACGGAACGCCCCTAGAATAATAACTGTTCCAAATTCGGAATCCACGATCGCGCTAAAACAATAGGATTTCACGCTTCTTTCGCACGACACTAATTGGTTTGAATCATCCCTATTTGGCGGCGGAAAATACGAAGTCGCAACAATCAAGAACCGTGGTCGATGATGATCTTCATCCGACGTGCAGTATTGTCTTTTAACATTGCCAACGCATGAGCTAATTCGGAGAGTGGCTTGACATGAGTAACCATAGGACCTAGCCGAACCACTCCCTGGCTCACTAAATCAATCGATTCCGGATAATCTTCACCCTTAGCGGCGCGTGCATTAATGATGCTTATTTCCTTAAAATAAAATTGATAAAAAGGTAACGCTCCCTCTTTATCGGTATAAATCCCAAACGGCATTACCCGTCCTCCAAAGCGGACTAATTCAAATGCCTCTGCAAGAACTGGAAGTTGACCAACACATTCAATTACCAAATCAGCTCCACGACCTTCGGTACGTTCTTGAATTCCAACAAGCGCATCAGCGCCAGACTCGAAAGTCGCATCAGCCCCAAGTTTTCTGGCTAATTCACGCTTCCATTCACTTCGAGTAACACAAATAACAGGATCTGCACCATATTGTTTTGCCAGTTGCAAATGAAGTAAACCACTGACACCTAAACCCATAACAACCACCGCTTCTCCCGCGACAATATTGGCGCGACGGTGGGCATGCAAACAAGTCGTCAAAACTTGGATGAGCGGTGCCTCTCGATCGCTAACCGATTCGGGCAACGGGTAGATGTTAGTTAAAGGCGCCGCGACAAACTCACCAAACCCACCATTTTGATCACGACCCAGTAAGGTGCCATCAGGACAAAGGTTGGATAAGCCGGAGTGACAGAAAAAACATTTTCCACAAGACAAGACAGGGTCGACAATCACTCGGGATCCTTCATGAAAATAATCGGTGCTAAATCCCTCGACCACTTTACCAATCATTTCATGGCCCATGATGAGGGGATAGGGGGTTGGAATACCCCCCTCGTATATCTTTAAATCCGTACCACAGATCCCACCGTGGGTAACATTAATCATAGCCTCGTGACTTTTTCTGACAGGAACAGCCGCGTCAGTAGCCACTAATTTCCCGGGCTCATTCAATACCATCGCTCTCATTGCTATCTTCCTCTCCTACACTAAAAAAACCATTTAATAACGTGAGACGGTGATCGCTTAACTCTCCCAATCCAGAACGGCCCGAAAAATGAAGTAGATTCGGTCATGCTGTGTCCCCTACTCCTCAATGTGGATATCCATTAAAAGTGGCTCTCCCTTCATAGCAATTTCGTTTTCTATTAACGTACCGCAACCGGGGCAAACAAATTGCCGGAACTGTGGCACATCATCAATGAAACGGCTTGGCTCACCGATCAGAAGATTGGATTTAGATACATGTTTATCAATTCGAATACAGTGTTCTTTGTAATTTTCCCCCAGTAGTCCAATTTCTGTATGGCATTTGGCACAACAATAAACCGTGCGGCCCCCTTCGCTTCGCAGATGGATATTTTCGGTAACCTCTAACAGAAGCTCCCCATTCGCCTTTATCGGGTTCAAGCGATGTCCGTTGAGCCGCGCATTCCGGGTATTAGTGCGTAAACTTTCGGTTGCGTCATGGTCTAACTCCCCGGTTTCGGATTCAATGACCACACCATAAATCTTCCGAGCGCCATCAACTGTGACTGAATTCGCATCTACATCTTCTTTGACTTTTTGAGAATCACGATCGAGCGGATCACCAAAGCCACCCGCTGCACTGCAAACAACCGAGTAGACATCTGCTGGAAGTTGTTCAAAATTTACCTGACGGAGCTGCAGCGTTACCGATTCGCCAGCAACTTCAGAAATATCATCGATCATTTTTCGAGACTTGATTCGATCTTGTATGTCTGAATGCCTTACATACTTATATTCGTTGGTTGCGCCTGGATAACCGCCCATCATTCCGGTCCCGGTTGGAGTCGCATTCCCAGAAGAAAGAGTATCCTGCGTGATGGATGGAGTATTGTGGGGAACAAAGCAACTCTCGGCCGATAAACCGCCACGAAATTTACCCGCACCTCCTGAATCCGGCACTTCCTTTCGATAGAGAAACAATACCGGAAAATCCTGTTCCGTGTGTTCTATATTGGGCATCTTGCAGATAGGCGTACGTGCCTGACCGCCTGTAGAAATGCCATCGGCATGAGAAAACGCGCCAATCGCACCTCCGATCGGATCCACCAAGATATAGCCGTACTTTTCGCCCCATTGATCGATACCTCGAAAAATAGTCGCTGGCCATTGGCTGGTGCCCCCAATACAGATGATGTCGCCACGCATCCGAGGGTCACTATAGATGAGCTTCGATAACGCGTTGTAGGTCGGATAAAGGGAGATTTCCATTGCCTGTACCGGCGCCGTTGAGACCGATGCGGGATGCCTCGCGCAAGTAAATGTCCCAAGTGTGGGATCAAAATCAATGTGCCTTAGTGCACCACCCGGAGCAAAATTCTGATCCCAGCAAAGGAGCTGATTGATAGCAACAATCTGCGAGCCACGCCAACCTGAATAGGTTGCATTCATCGCACCATCCTGAGGTGCAGTACCCTCATTCTCGAATACAAGGTGACTGCCCTTCTTGCGAATGGTCAAAACGACTCGATAGGTTTTTCGGTCACCTGGCCGACAACACTCTACATAAGTTCGATCCTGCCAGACACCATCCGGCAATTTTGCCATTTTCTCCAGGTAACTTATTTCGCTGTCAGCAATAATTTTCTTCATCACTCCTTTGACCGTCTTCGGACCATACCGCCGAATCAGATCTAGCATCCGTTTCCGTGCTGATGTATTACCAACCATCTGGGCGCGAAAATCCAACGCTACCATTTCTGGCTTCCGGGAAGAACGCAGATACACTTCCTCTATATCTTTACGGATTTCTAAGTCTTCTATGATCTTAACTGGGGGCAAACTGATACCTTCATCGAAGCAAGATTCTGCAGCAGGGCAAAAACTACCTGGAGTGATGCCGCCGATATCGTATTGATGAAGGCAGTTAGTAATCCAGGCAAATAGTTCGCCCTCCCAAAAAATTGGGCAAATCAACATTACATCCTGCTGATGAGGCGCGCCGACCCAAGGGTCATTAGACAGAAACATATCGCCATCCGCGATACCAGGATTGTCACTGCGATATTGGAGAATCCACTTGACTTGCGTATCTGCAACGCCCGACATGTACTGCATATAAGGCCCTACATACACAAATTCCGCATCCTCTGTCATGATTGTAGGATTCAGATCCAGGGCGTACATCGCGACAGGCGAACCTGACACCCTTTGAATGGTTGCACCATGCTCCTCATTGATGTTCCAAAGCGCATGCCGAATTACTTCAAAAGTGATGGGATCAATATCGGGCTCATAATCCGAATGCAAATTCAGCTTCGCCGAATACTTTAGCTCCGGACCTGGAACGTATGGGTTCGTCACCCCGTTAAATAACTCGGACGGCAACTCGGAAATTTTTTTCATTTCGTTGACCGACATCGCTTATGCCTCGCCAAAATCAGTCTAAAAGGTTAATCACGAAGTTACCGAAAGCATCGACTTTAACAATTCTGCCGGGATGGATAATAACTGTCGTATCCGCTGTTTGAATAACAGCTGGACCGGTAATCTGATTGCCGGGCACGAGACGCTCACCGGCATAAGTTGGGGTATCGATCATCTCAGCGGGCTCAGACCAATAAATCGGTCGCGTTGAATCCTCAGCATCCACCGATATTTTCTCTGTTAGTTGCACGGCGGGTTGGACATTCGGCTTGGGTGTCTCAGCCGATGCGCGCACTCGAAAGGTCACTGCTTCCAATCGGGCCCACGGTAGAGATGCGCCTTTTCCATAGATAAGTTCATAACGGTGCAGAAAATCATCATGAAGGCTCACAACATCATCATCCGTCAAGGAATCTGACCCCAACAATATTTCTACTTCGTTAATCTGTCCCTTATGGCGCATATCTACGGACAACTGAATTTCTTGCTCTGATATTGGAATACCTTCTTCAGCAAGCTGTCCGTGGACGTTGTCCCGTAACGATTGGAAACGCGCATTGATTGCTCCCACGTCAAAAGGAGAAACCATAATTTCGACTTGTTCCACGATATGCAGGATATCGGCCGACGCTGCGCCAAAGCCGCACCAAGTAGAGGCTATATTTCCTTGTGGAACGATAACTTTCTGCACACCCAACTCAAAAGCGAATACACCAGCGTGCATAGGCCCAGCACCACCGAACGCGAATAACACAAAATCTCTCGGGTCAAAACCCTTCTGGATGGTCATACGACGAATAAGATCTGCCATTTGAAATTCAGAGATCTTTACGATTCCCGCTGCAGCCTCCATTAATCCCAAACCTAACTGGTCCCCAATGTCTGCAATTGCTTGTTCAGCTTTCCCCCTATTGAGCTGAATTGTCCCATTTGCGAACGTATCGGCCGCTATATACCCAAGAACCAGCGCTGCATCGGTCACCGTGGGTATTTTCCCTCCTTGGTCGTAACAGATCGGACCCGGCACTGCACCCGCGCTCTCGGGTCCGACCCGAAGAGAACCTGTCATAGAGTCAACGCGCACCAGACTCCCGCCACCGTTTCCTATTGTTTGAATATCGACCTTCGGCAGGAAGTATTCATACTGGTTGACATTGCTAACATAGGTGAAGGCTGGGTCGCCGTCCGAAATAATTCCGACGTCAAACGATGTGCCACCCATATCCGTCGTAATAACATTCTTGTATCCGGTGAGATCACTGAGGTATTTCGAACCCGTAACGCCAGAAACGGGTCCCGAATCAAGAGTCAACAACGGCGCCTCCATGGCTCGGTTAACCGATATGGTGCCACCACCGCATTGCGTAATTTGCATCGGATGCTCGTAACCAAAATCAGTAAACTCGGCATCCAATTTTCTCAAGTAACTTGAGGTCGCAGGCCCAACATAAGCATTTAACGCAACCGCTGTGGTTCGCTCATATTCTCCCCATTTCGGCACCAGCTCTGATGAGCAAGTAACAAAGATATGTGGTGCTTTGTCCGCCACGATCTTGCGCATAAGGCGCTCATGATCAGGGTATTTGAATGACCATAGGAAACAAACTGCAATCGCATCTACGCCTTTTGCCAGCAACCGGTCAACAGCGACTTCCGCTTCCTCCTCATTAAGTGGCACCACAACGGCGCCAAAGCAATCGACTCGTTCAGATACCCCCTCGATCAAACTTTTAGGAATGATTGGATCGGGCTTGGTGCTTTCCGGGAAATGCACAACCTTATCTAATTCGCGTCCACTCAACCCACGTGAGCCGCGCATAATATGAATGACATCGTTATGACCCCTGGTTGTAATCAAACCAACCTTAGCGCCCTTTTTCTGAATTACAGCGTTAGTTCCAACTGTTGTACCGTGAGTAAGTAACTTTGTATCACGGCAAAGCGCTTCCAAACCAATACCTAAAGCATCCGCGCCGGCATGAACTGCATTGACCATACCCCTCGAAAAATCAGATGGGGTAGACGGTACTTTAGCTGTAGTGACTTGGCCTTCGTTATCGATAATCACACAATCTGTGAAAGTTCCACCAATATCAACACCGACGAGATAAGAAGACATATCAGACCTTCAATCCTTCTGGAACAAATTGAAATCGTCTCTGCATTTCAAAGCAAATCAATGATTTTCACCTTAGGTTCACACCGGAATACACACCTGGCGTACACAATTTACATTAGGAATTGATCGATTCAGTGCGGATACACCACTGACAATAGTTACGTTGGACGAAATTCTTTGGGATTTACATGTGGCGACACCCAATCAACATTCCCACTATCTGCTGGATTATCAGCTAACAATCCTTCGCCATCGATCTCGACCAATGTCTCTCGGGTAAATTCGGCACTTGGAGCATTGCCGGAAATAATAAACATTAGAATTGAATACTGATCGGAAGGGCCATCCGTAACGTTCTGAAACCGCCGAATCGCACCCGGAGGAAAGGAAATAACGTCCAGTGGATTAAGATCAATATGTTCAACCTTGTCGTTTTCGGTCTCCCAGCTTGCTCGCCATTGCCCTGTCATACAAATAAAAGTCTCGTTTGTGTCATGATTGTGCATCATCGGCCCTTTCCCAGGTAGCGCCTCACAATATCCAAGGTTGAACCCTTCGGAAACCTTGATTGAAGACATTCGAGCCGCTAGAGCGCCAACGGGCGATCCGACACCGCTGTCTTCGGTCAAGGGTGGCTGAAATCCAATAACATTGAATAAAAAACGCATAGCGCTCGGCATGTTACTGTCGGCAAGGCCCCCATCAAAACCCTTGAGATCTTCGTAACGCGCAACTCGATTAAGCATTTCTTCTTTCGTAGGATACTTTCGAGGAATCTGCTCTTCATGGTCCATCACAATTTCTCCCGTTGTTCAGGTACTCCTATCTCATAGAATAACAATAAACCACTACCCAAAACATATAATGTCGTCCAACAACGGCTCTAGTCTTTCGACAGCTCGACAACCGTGGATCCACGGGGAACAGTACCGGGTGACATCTTAAAGTCGACAAATTTCCTGATTAACAGTAAAGAGAAAGGTCCCATATGGGTATTAAACATTTGCACCATGTAACCCTGGCTGTGCCTGACGTAGCCGCACAAATTACGTTTTATAAGGATTTTGGACTGACCGGACGAACCGTAGGCAACCGTGCCATCTTACGCTGTAAAGGCCGTAAACAGGATCAAGTCATTGTGATTCCCGGCAAGAAGATGAAGTTACACGACATATCGTTCGGAACAACAAAGATGGGATTGGCTGACATTGAAAGGCGGATCAGGCGAAGCGCCGATACAGTTCTTGAAAACCAACCCAAAGAGGCGCCTTATGATGGAATTTGGCTACGCCATGAGTTCGACGGCATGCTCTACAACATTAATATCAGTGATCCAGCAATTGGGCTCGGCGGACCCAAGCCCGCCAGAAAAACTTCCAGCTTTGATATAAACACCCCAGGCCACTACAAGCGGGTCAACAAAAAAGGAGGCGCCCCTTTTGATACGAAGGTATACCCAAGCCGTCTCGGACATATGGTGCATTTCACCACTGATGTGGATCGAAAAATTGATTTCTACACTAAAGTTCTAGGTCTCAAACTAACGGATCGGTCGGGAGATTTCATTGCATTTCTCCGTGCGCCTGACGGATCAGATCACCACATAATTGCTGTGATCAAAGACGATAAGCCTGGAATTCACCACACGAGTTTTGAAGTCAACAACATCGATGAAATGGGAATCGCCGGCCAACGAATGATGGACAAGGGCTACCGCAATGGATGGGGCATTGGACGGCACGCCCTCGGCTCAAATTTCTTCTGGTATATCCGCGATCCCCATAACGGTTTGGCCGAATATTTTTCGGATATCGACTATATCGCTGACGATCGCAAGTGGCGCGCGCGCGACTGGCCGATGGAGGTGTCATTTTTTCTCTGGGGGCCGCCGCCTCCAGCAGAATTTGGAAAAAACTTCGAAGGCACACGTAAAGCTACAAAGCCAACACCGCTGGTATCGTCTCGAACCTGACAAACTTACCAATACGAGTCGATATTCTCTCAAACCTCAACTTGATGAATAAATACCTAAAGTTTTACATCAGTACTTATAGAATTTCACAGACTTCGTCAAAATTAAAACGAGGCAATCGCTTAAATGTCTTTGAAGGATCACCGTAACCGAGATTACAGAGAAAATTAGATTTCAGCGTTGTGTCAGGAAAAAATTCGTCATCTACGAGAGAATTATCAAAGCCAGACATTGGTCCGCAATCGAGCCCGACCGCCCTTGCAGCAATAAGAAAGTAGGCACCTTGGAGCGAGCCGTTTCGAAATGCAGCGATTCCAGACCCTGTTGGATTATCTTTAAACGTTAATTGTGCACCTGGGTTCTGAGGAAACATGGTCTCCGCATGTTTCCAGAAAGCCGTATCATGAGCAATAATCGCTGTAACCGGCGCACTCATGGTTTTGTCGATGTTATTTGGCTTTAAGGCAGAACGCAGTCGTTCTCTGCTCGCCTGCGACTTCAAAAAGACAATTCGAGCCGGACAACAGTTAGCACTGGTTGGACCCATTTTCATAATCTGATAGATCTCTTTAAGCAAATCGTCGGCAACATCGCGCTGCTGCCAAACATTTTGAGTGCGGGCGTCAGTCAGAATCAACCGAAGCGTCGCTGGATCTGCTCTTGAAACCTCTTCCTTTAATCTCCGGAATGTCTCTTGGGCCGCAAGATCTTTAGTATCAAAAGTCATAATCTATAGAACTACAGGCAGTTAAAGTGTTGGTGCCAATACAAACTCTTCGTGCAACTTGAAGTACGGGGTAGATAAATCGAAATTATTGGCCTCCGTCGAATCATTCGATTCTTTAAAATCTACAATGAGGCCTTCTTTTACAGCCTGCACCACGTCCGAATCCAGATAAGGATCTCCTGCTACGAATAGATGGGTTGTTAATGGCTGATGTTCTTCCGCAGATACAATAAAATGTATGTGCGCAGGCCTCCAAGCGTGACGACCGACTGCCCGGAGCATGTCCCCTACCGGTCCATCCGTCGGGATAGGATAGGAAGCTGGTTTTTCAGTACAAAACCCAAATTTTCCGCCGCCATCTGTTCGGAATATTCCCCGCAAGTTCATATCCGGAAATTTTTCCGGCTGCTGAACATCGTAGTACCCCTCAGCAGAAGCCTGCCAAACATCCAACTTGGCATTTTGGATCGGCAAACCGTCTGTGCTAAGTACCCTACCAGTCACTAGCGTTGGTTCGCCGGTGCAATCGCGGGAAATATTTGCGCCAAATTCGAGTTCGGGTGCGCCCGGAACGTGAAATGGTCCCAGCAGCGTACCTTCTGATGCTGGTGCAGGTTTCTGATGTAGCAAGGCATCCACTAAGATCGACACAGCAAGAGTGTCCGACAACAAAATAAACTCCTGACGTTTGTCATCACACCAATGACCCACTTCAGTAAGAAAATTTATTGCCTGCTCCCACTCCTCCATTGTCGGCTCGACCTCGCGCACAATTGAGTGAAGATGCGAGATAACAGAGGTCATGACAGTCTTGAGCCGCGGGTTATCGCAGTTTTCAAGTCGTGCCAACGCTTCCTCTGTAATATTCTGATTGTCCATACGCAACGGTCCCATAGTGTCTTCGTGTCAGGTGAATTATTAAGCCCAGCAACATATTCTTGGGGCCAACGGATTGTGCCTGCTCGACACTTATAGTACATCTTTGATAGGCGGATCAAAAGTAACTATTCGGCAGACACCTACTTTAGAAAATACTAATTTCGCCTGCTACGAAAATACTAATTCCCTTAGGTTCTCATTGATATGCCCTAAGAATGATAGGTTTTGCGCATGGACTATAGATCAGTCGGCTGTTTCAACGATGAAAATTAGGATGCCTTAATGTCAAACCGACCCGCAGCCTCGACTGCAATCTACACTCGGCAGAGGCATACTTGACCTTGAACCTATGGAAATTACAGGTGAAATTCGCCTACCCGCGACTCGACAAGAAGTATGGGATTTACTCAACGATCCCGCGGTGCTGCAACGATGCATCCCCGGGTGTACTGCTATAGAGAAGCGAAATCCCACAGAATTTTTCGCCCATATCACAGCAAAGGTTGGGCCCGTTAGGTCTAGCTTTTCAACCCAACTGACTTTAGACGACCTCCACCCGCCTGAGAGCTATACCTTGACTGGCCAGGGTCAAGGGAAGTCGACAGGCATGGCAAAAGGCAGTGTCAAGATATTGCTGCTCGCGGAGGCAGCGGAAACCTGCCTACAATATACATCGACTATTAAAATCAGTGGTAAATTAGCGCAAGTCGGTTCGCGTCTAATGACCGCAACAGTAAAAAAATGGATTGAGAAATTCTTTATAGCTCTGCAAGAATTAATAACTGAAAAATGACGCTTTGAACAAATATCTGTTTTGAGGTTCGAACAGGAGACTCCAGCATTATGAAAGCCCCACCATTTAGTTACATTCGACCAGAGGCAGTTGAGAGCGTTATCGAATGTTTGCAGCAATATGGTGATGATGCTGTCTTGTTGGCTGGAGGCCAAAGCCTCATGGCAAGTCTGAATATGCGCTTGTCGGCACCGGGGGTACTTGTCGACATCAATAATGTCGATTCTTTATCTGAAATTGCCCTCGTTGGTAACCATCTGCGCATCGGCGCGATGACGAGGCAAGTCGAAGTTGAGCAATCTTCGCTGGTTGCGGAACACGCACCTCTAATCTCGATGGCCATGCCATACATCGCCCACCCGGCTGTCCGCAATCGCGGCACAATTGGTGGCAGTATCGCTTTTGCCGATCCGGCCGCTGAACTGCCTGCATGTGTCGTCGCATTGCAAGCAAACTTAATTGCTCAAGGCAGCAAAGGCGAACGTAAGATCCCGGCAACAGAGTTTTTTAAAGGTCTATACGAAACAGCCCTCACCAGTGATGAGGTATTGACTGCAATAGAACTGCCGGTCGCTGCTGACCAACAGAAATTTGCGTTTAGAGAGCTCGCGCGACGTCATGGGGACTACGCCATGGTTGGCGTATGCGCCTTTACTGAGTGGTCAGAAAAATCCTTGTCCGAGGCACGACTCGTTTACTTCAATGTGGGTGACCAACCAGTGGTAGCCGTACAAACGGCAGCTGCGCTCAAAGGCGTATTGTCAGCTGAGAACCTCGAATCTGCTTTGGAATACTTAGCGGAAGATCTCGATCCCCTAAGTGATTTAAATGCAGATCCATCAATGCGTCTACATCTGGCCAAGGTGTTGACCCAACGTATTTTTCAGGAATGGATGCCATGAACAGAAAAGCTGAACTTCTTGAGGGGGATGTAGAGATCAACCTGACTGTTAATGGCGAACAGATTGTTGAGCGGGTTCCCGTACGACGAAATCTCGTTGACTTTCTGCGGGTAAATCTCGGATTGACGGGTTCTCATGTCGGTTGCGAGCATGGCGTATGCGGTGCCTGCACTGTTCGCCTTGACGATCAAATTATCAGAGGCTGTCTAACGTTAGCCGTTCAAGCAGACGGAAAACGAGTCGATACCATAGAGGGGCTTTCCGATGATGGAACACTGAAAGACCTTCAAATTGTTTTCCATGAACGAAATGCCCTGCAGTGTGGATTCTGTACCCCTGGAATTTTGTTGACCGCCGCCGAAATGCTGCAACAACGACCCGATGTGAATCGGGAACAAATTCGGGAGTACTTGTCGGGAAACTACTGCCGCTGTACTGGATACCACGCCATCATCGATGCAATCGAATCAGTCGCGAAAACCCGCCGTCAGGAGATCTCGAATGACAATTAATGCAAGAGATCGCTGGGTGCTGGATCGTCCAAATAGTTATATCGGAAGAAGTGTCCCGCGGCCTAACGCGAAACGCCTTCTGGAAGGCAGGGGTAACTTTGTCGATGATGTAGTCCTACCCCGCATGCTACATGCTGTCTTTGTACGAAGTCCCTACGCACATGCTCGGATTGTCTCAATTGATGTGGAGGCAGCAAAGGGCTGCCCAGGAGTAGTGGCCATCGTTACTGGCAAACAACTTGCAGAACATCACTCCCCCTGGGTCGGCGTGTTACAACACCTGAAAGGCATTACTTCCCCTCCTCAATATGCAATAGCGATCGATAAAGCCTGTTGGCAGGGAGAAGCTGTCGCCGCCATTCTCGCGCAGAGTCGCGAACAAGGTGAGGATGCCATCGATTCGGTCATCGTAGACTGGGAAGAATTACCTGTCGTAGCTGATCCAGAAACGGCTTTAGACCCCGACACACCCCAAATACATGACAGCCTGGAAAATAATTTGTGTTGGGAAAGAAATTTCGCTGCAGGAGACGTCGACCAAGCATTTACGAAAGCCGACGTGGTCGTCGAGGAAACGTTCTCTGTTGGGCGACACACTGGTGTCACTGTAGAGCCGCGGTCGATTGTTGCTGATTACCAGCCCGGAGAAGAAAAATTAACTGTCTATCAATCGACTCAAGCACCCCACATGATGCAGAACGTATTTGCCAAACATCTTGGATTAAACGAAGGGGATGTTCGGGTTATCACAAAAGATGTCGGTGGGTCTTTCGGCATCAAAGTTCACGTCTACGCCGACGAATTCGCGGCCGTAGCCCTGAGTCGTATGTTCCGTCGCCCGATCAAATTTATCGCCGATCGGCTCGAGTCATTCGTTACCGACATTCATGCCAGAGATCACATTGTAAAAGCGAGACTGGCAGTCTCCAAAGACGGTACGATTGAGGCGTTAGAGTTTGACGATTTAACCGGTATCGGTCCCTATTCCATGTACCCGCGTACAAGCGGCATAGAGGCCAACCAGATTGTTAATTTGACAGGTGGCGCCTATCAAATTCAAAACTACAAGGCAAAAACCCAAGTCGTTTTTCAAAACAAGGGAGTCATGTGCCAATACCGGGCAGTTGGTCATCCAGTCGCCTGCTTAATTGCCGAAGGACTCGTCGATTATGCCGCTCGCGAAATCAATATGGACCCTGTTGCTATTCGGCGAAAAAATCTTTTTCCGGACGATGCCTACCCATGTAAATCAATAACTGGCATGGCTTTTGAGAATCTTTCGCACCACCAAAGCCTTGATAAGCTAATTGAGATGATGGAATACGATAAGTTGCGCGAGGAGCAGGAAACTTATCGAAAGCAAGGCACATACCGAGGCATTGGTCTTGCCACCTTTATTGAAGTGACTAACCCCAGTCCGATGTTTTATGGTGTGGGTGGCGCAGCCATTTCAGCGCAAGACGGGTGTACTTTGCGACTCGATGCCAAGGGCAACATCTTTTGCGCCACGGGTGTAACGGAACAAGGTCAAGGAACCGAGGCCGTTATTGCGCAAATTGTCGCTACCAGTGTTGGTGTGCCCATGGAGAATATTCGCGTGGTGACCGGTGATACTGAGGTCACCCCCTATGGTGGAGGCACATGGGCTTCTCGTGGCTGCGGCATCGCCGGTGAAGCAGCGGCCCAGGCAGGGCACGTGCTTCGGGACAATATCCTCGATGTCGCAGGGATTATGTTACAAACCGAATCTACTGCCCTTGACATTCAAAATGGGAAAATCGTGGATGCGGCTGATGGAACTGAGCGCACTACGTTGGACGAGGTTGCACGGGTAGCTTACTACCGGCCCGATACCTTTCCCGAAGATTTTCAGTCTGAATTGATGGTCACCCGGCACTATGTTCCACGGGATTATCCGTTTGCATTTACCAACGGGGTACAGGCGTCGTACCTTGAAGTAGATATCGAAACCGGATTTATTAGGCTACTAAAGCACTGGTGTGTCGAGGATTGCGGGACAGTGATTAACCCTCAGTTGGTTGATGAACAAATTCGTGGGGGTATCGTTCAAGGCCTAGGTGGGGCACTTTTCGAACACTGCATCTACAGTGAAGACGGGCAGCTATTAAACGGCACCATGGCTGACTATCTGGTACCTATGGCCGCCGAGATTCCGGACATCGACTGCGCGCACGTCGTATCGATGACGAATTCATCCGAGCTAGGCGCCAAAGGTGCAGGAGAAGCGGGAACCGCTGGTGCCCCAGCAGCCGTTATGAATGCTTTAAATGATGCGCTATCACCTTTTGGTGTCAAACTTGCCACGATGCCGTTTACACCGCAAACGGTACTGAAAGCTTTAGGAGCCCAATAGATGTTATGTAGCTTATCTGGGCCGCTGAACAGTTTCTGTCGAGCCCAACAACCAGATCTTATAGACATAAAATCAGTGCGGGCGATTATTTGTCACCATTAGCGATGAAACCGACTATCTTAAGTTGCGCTATCACCGGCTCTTTCACCACGAGAGAGCACAACAAAACCCTTCCGGTCACCCCTGATCAAATTGCCAAAGATTGCATCATCGCGGCTGAGGCTGGCGCCGCGATTTGCCATATCCATGTCCGCGACCCTGACACAGGTGCCGTCAGCATGGAACTTGACCATTACCGCGAAGTAGTTCAGTACATACGTGAAAGTGATACGGATCTAATTATCAATCTGACCACTGGACCCGGTGGGCGCTTTTTGCCCAGCGATGACAACCCGGCCAAGGCCGCACCCGGCACCGCACTTACTACTCCTGAAATTCGAAGCCAGCACGTGGTCGAACTTCAACCAGACATCTGCAGCCTGGACCTCAATACGATGTGGTTCGGTGGCGGAGCCGTAATCAATAGTCCTCGTAACATTCGCATCATAGCGGAAAGAATTTATGCCGCGGGAGTGAAACCAGAACTCGAGGTGTTCGACAGCGGCGACATTCAGCTGGCGCATCAACTCATCCAGGAAGGCGTACTGAAAGAGCCTGCACTATTTCAAATTGTAACTGGCGTCCAGTATGGATTTCCGCCAGGCCCGGAGGCCATGACCTATGCGAAATCTCTCTTGCCAGCCAATGCCGAATGGGCCGCGTTTGGTGCCAGTCGGATGGCGTTTCCGATGCTTGCCCAAGCATTTCTGCTGGGGGGCCATTGTCGAATCGGGATGGAGGATACGGTCTACTTAAGCCGCGGCGTCAAGACCAATGGTAACAAGGAATTGGTCGAAAAGGCCGTGCATATTATCCAAGAATTAGGCGGTCAGGTCGCGACCACAAATGAGGCTCGTGACATTCTCGAACTACCTCCAAAAAAATCGCCATAAGAACATCTTGATTGAACTACGGCTTACAAAGTCGTAAGTCGTCCGATAGTCTGCAAAGGAAAACCGATGGCTATTCAGATAAAACCCGTAATTACCATGAAAATGGAAGGCGAAGCCAATACTCACGCACTTACGAAAATGAAAGTCAGAGACCTATCGATATTAACCGACGAGCCTGTTGAACGTGGTGGAACTAACAATGCGCCCTCGCCGACGGAAACGATGCTCGCTTCCCTTATCGGATGTACCAATGTTATTACCCAAAAAATTGCTACCAAACACGGTATCGACGTATTAGAGCTTAAGATTGGCGTCACCGCACAATTTGACCGTAGAGGCGTTAGCCTAGAAGATGAGATTAAAGTTCCCTTCTCAGAAATCGACCTGAAAATCGAACTGACAACCAACAGCGACGACGTAACGGTGCTGCAAACGGATCTCTCTAAATACTGCCCGATCTCAAAAATATTACGGGAGTCCGGCACCAAAGTTAATGAACACTGGACGATCAGCCGCCCATAATATAGACGAGCAGATGAGCTCGAATTGATTGCCAGTTCAATTTGTATTAAATAGTGGCATCCACTCTACCTGCCTTCACACCCCAAGGTAGTACTGCTTGATCATTTCGTTGTTAGCCAATTCGTCCGCGCTGGCGGCTGTAAACTCGATCTCACCGTGAACAATTATGTAGCCCCGGTCGGCAATCTTAATGGCTTGGTTAAAGTTTTGTTCTGCCATTAACACCGTAAGGTTCTTTTTCTCCTTGAGTTCCCGAATCTTGCCGATCATGTGACTCACGAGGTTAGGCGCCAGCCCCACAGACGGTTCATCCACCAGCAAAATAGTGGGATCGGACATAATGCCACGCGCAACTGCCACCATCTGCTGCTCTCCTCCGCTCATGCTGCCCGCCAATTGATTGCGGCGTTCCTTAAGACGCGGAAATATCTCATAAACAAAATCAAGGTTTTCGCTTATCTTTTTCCGTGCAAATTTCCGGTATGCGCCAAGATAAAGATTTTCCTCTACGGTCAAAGCGGGAAATAAACGACGGCCCTCTGGCACCATCGAAATCCCCGCTGTCACTACTTCTTCCGGTGTTTTACCGACAAGATCAGTTTTCTCACCGTCAACGTTAAGAATGATCTCTCCGCGGTCTGGTTTGATCAGCCCGGTGATGCATTTCAACAACGTGCTCTTGCCGTTGCCATTGGAACCCAGTAAGACAACGGTCTCTCCAAAGTCGACGGTTATAGACAGGTCGTGCAGTACGCGAACCGAACCGTATCCACCGTCAATGTTATTTACTGTAAGGCTACTCGCCAAGGTAAGCCCTCTCTACGTCGCGATTATTGACAATTTCATCCGGTGACCCATCGGCGATTTTCTTTCCGGCATCAAGCACCACGATACGCTCCGAATATTTCATGACCGCGCGCATAATATGTTCAATCATGATCACCGCAACACCACGTTCGTTCAGTGCAAAAAGCATATCGAGAACCTCGTCGACTTCGGAACTCGACAAACCCGCCATGGTTTCATCGGAAAGCAACAATGATGGTTTTGCCGACAACGCCCGAGCCAACTCTAATCGCCGCATATCAATCTGGGTAAGATTGGCTGAATTCTCGTCGGCCCGATCTTGTAATCCTACAATTTCAAGAGATTCCATGGCCTGATCTCGAAGATTCCTACTTTCCATGCGACCCGAAGCTGCGTATTCCATCGGTATTAGGAGATTTTCGATAATGGTCATACTGCGAAAGGGCCGGGGAATCTGGAAAGTCCGAATAATCCCAAGTTTGGCACGCCTGCTTGCGGTCGTTCCTGTGACATCACTGCCCGCAAAATTCACTTTTCCCTGCTCGTTAAACAATGCGCCCGAAATGCAGTTAATCAAAGTTGTCTTGCCGGACCCATTCGGTCCAATCAACCCAAGTCTTTCCTTGTCGCCTAGAGAAACGTTGACTCCATCCAGCGCCACAAAGCCACCAAATCGTTTTGTCAGGTTCGTAACAGAAAGAATCGGCTCAGTCATTTCCCTTTCGCCTCTTACGCATGAAATCCTGATACAAACCTGTAATCCCCTGTGGCGCCAGGGAAATAAAACCGACCAGTACAACACCTACGATCAGTAAATTCAGCTCCGAGGAGATATTGACCGTAACAGTTTCCTGGATTGTGCCGAGAAGCAAACCACCAATGACGGGACCGATCCACGATGCGGTGCCGCCAATCATCGGTACGGCAATAGCCATGACTGCAACTAGAAGATTAAAGGCTGAAGCCGGCTCGACAAACGTGATGAAATAAGGAAAAGGAGCGCCCGCTGCGCCCATCAGCCCACCCATCACCGTTGTTGAGATCAATTTGAGTTTGAGTGTTGGAACACCCATAGATTCTGCTGCCAATTCGTCATCTCGGATCGCGGCCAATCCTTGGCCAATCTTTGATGAATTCAGGTAACGAGAAACAATGATGGCAATCAGTGTGATTGCAAGAATTAATACGAACAACCATTCAATGTAGGAATCAAAGAACACTACATTCTCAGGAATTAAGAGATAGTAACCGCCGGCACCACCAACAAATTCCCAGTTGACGACAATAGTTTCAAGAATAATCGCCACTGCCAAAGTTGCGATTGCAAAATAAACACCTTTTAAGCGCAACGTAAAATATCCGACACCCAGACCAATCAAACCGCAGACCATCGGCGCCACCAACACCGCAATGAGCAACGGCGGCGCATCAAACGCCCTATGCAAAAACACGGTGGTATAGGCGCCAGCGGCGAAAAATCCACCACTGCCAAAATTTACGTAGCCGGTAAATCCACCAAGAATGTTCCATGCGATGCCCATGATCATCAACTGCATCACGGCATACGTTGCATAAAAATAGAACTCGTTGTCTGCCACCATCGTAAAGGCGATGCCAATCAGAAAGACGGCGGCGATAATGAACCAGAATTTATTCAGTTTCATCACGCGCGTCCAAACAACCCCTGCGGCCTCACGGCAAGTGTCACTAACAGTATCCCGTATGCTGCTGCGGGCGCCCAGGAAGGTCCGATGAAGGTCGAAATGAGAGTCTCTGCAATACCAATCATCAACGCGGCGAAAAATGTGCCGCTGATCGATCCCATCCCGCCCAGAATCACGATGGCAAAGACGCGGCCGATATAAAGACGCCCGACTGAGGGTTCAACCGGATGAATCACAATCAGCAAAGCCCCAGCGATGGCTGCGGTGGCAATCGCGATGCCAAAAGCCCATTGCTTTACCTTGATGGGGTTAGCGCCCATAAGTTGCAGCGCTACGCGATCTTGTGACACGGCCAAAATGGCCCGCCCCAAATAGGTTTTCGAAAGATACAAATAAACCCCGCCTGTGACCACAGCGGCAACGGCAAATGGGACCAACATCCGGTAGGGTAGAGAAACTCTAAAACCCCCCAATGGTATCCAATCATTTATCCATAAAGAATAACCGATGTAAGGTGCCTGCACATTGCGGTAGTCCACGCCGTAGACCAAAATTATTAACACTTCGATGATAAACATGATGCCAAAAAAATAGGCCAAACCGCTTAGGCTTTCCTGACCGGTGCGCTCAAAACAAATATAATAAAAGCGGTACATTCCGATTCCAAGAAGAAAGAAGACGGGGAGGAAAAGAAAACTCGTCACAATCGGATCCAGTCCAAAATTCTCATTAACATAGAATGCCATATACGATCCGATGATCACGAAAGCGGGGTGCGCAATGTTGACGATATCAAGTCGCCCAAAAACAATGGAGAGGCCGAGCGCAACCGCGGCATAAAATCCGCCGAGAAGTACACCGGCTACTACTGCGTTTATAAATAATTCAATCACGGTCGTATCAGGCTGCCTAATCGTACGTCGTCGTGAGTCAAAACATTAAAGAGGAGGCCCCGAATTCGCAGTCTTCGCGAACTTCACGCTCACTGCGACGCGGGGCCCCTGATTAAGCCATCAAGTATTAGAGAAATTTTTCGAATAATTATTTGTACGGATAGGCGATTTCGCCGTTCTTGACTGAATCCGGATACAGGACGACACGGGTGCCCTCATTTTCAAATTGGGACATATCGTTATCCTTGATATCCCGGAACTGTACTTGAAGGGTACGGGTTTTGGCCCATTCACCATTCGGCGCAAATGACACCGGACCAACTACCGTATCAAACGTGTTGTTGCGGATGTGCTCTCCGATCGCCGCATGATCTATTTCGCCGACTGCGTTCACTGCACTCCCCAATACCTGCAGGTAGGCATACGCATAGGGCGGCAAATAGTGTCCGAGAGGGTCCACTTTCCCACCTGCCGCGGCAGCTTGATACTTGGCCAGAAATGCTTCAACACCTTCAAATTTCAAGGTCGAGGCAGGCACCCAAAAATCATAGTTGACGATGCCATTCAGTTTTGAGCCGAGGGTTTTCTGTATTCCGGCATATTGCAGGCCAACCATTCCGCCGCCAAACATTTTTGCCTTCAGGCCCAGTTCGTTGGCAGCATTCGTAATCCCAACAGAACCTGGGGGATAGGAGCCGACGTACACCAGATCGGGATTGGATGCCATGATGGCGCGAACAACCGGCGTAAAATCAGCCGTTCCCGGTGGATAGGTCTTGTCGTAAACGATATTCATGCCGAGCGACTCGGCGTGACCGCGCGCACCGGCGACTGCATTTTTTGCAAATTCAGAGTCAGCAGCCAGAAGCGCGATCGATTGCGGCTTTGGATTCTGACTCATCGCCAGATTGAAAAAGCCCCTTGACCAATCGGCCTTCGGGTCAGGACCGGCGGGCATGATCTGGAAATAATTGTTGTAGTTAAACCGATCGTTGACCGCCAATCCAAACA
>Ga0209753_1000165_pt1 | contig 25440 bp, 28 predicted proteins | sample METZYME_3_550m_FD_187550 | JGI IMG/M metagenome (GOLD analysis project Ga0209753, IMG submission 187550) | Marine microbial communities from oxygen minimum zone in mesopelagic equatorial Pacific - METZYME_3_550m (SPAdes) (version 2) | ecosystem: Environmental > Aquatic > Marine > Oceanic... | reverse complement strand
CGGTACAAGAAGTGCCAGCTGAGAAGGAAGCTTCCGAAGAAGACTCAGTAGAAGCTCCAGAGGTTGATTCAACAGAATCAGAGGAAGAAGAAGCACCAGTCGCGGAGAAGGCTACCGAAGCAATCCCCGCTGAAGCTGCAGAGGTGGAATCAATAGATTCGCTGAAACAAGAAGCGTCTGCTGAAAAGAATAAAGAGGAATCTTGATATGGCCAAATCTTCAATAATTGCCAGAGAAAAAAAGCGTGAACGTACTGTTCAAAAGTACGCGGATAGGCGTGCAGCGCTGAAAGCCATTTTGAAAGACGTAAATGCGACTGATGACGAAAAATGGGAATCTCATGTGAAGTTACAGAAACTTCCACGGGATTCTAGTCCAGTTCGCCAGCAACGTCGCTGCAGGATCACGGGTCGAGCTCATGGTGTTTATCGGAAATTTGGTCTTTGTCGTAACAAACTGCGTGAAGTTGCAATGCGCGGAGACGTGCCTGGCTTGACCAAAGCCAGTTGGTAGTTGGGAGAAGATATATGAGCATGTCAGATCCTATTGCAGATTTTTTGACCCGTATTCGCAACGCACAAATGGCAAAATTACCCACGGTAAGCTGCCCGTCTTCCAAGATTAAGGTGGCTATCAGCAAGGTGCTGGAGGATGAGGGCTATATAACCAGTTACACCACCAATGAAGATGACCGCAAGCCGGTTCTCAGCGTTAACCTTAAATACCTTAAAGGTAAGCCTGTCATCGAAGAGATCAAGAGAGGCAGCCGACCGGGTTTGCGAGACTACAAGGGAGCAGACAGTTTACCGAAAAATCGAGCCGGATTGGGTATCACTATTCTTTCCACTAACAAGGGTTTGATGACTGACAAACAGGCAGAGGCTGCCGGTATTGGTGGTGAGGTACTTTGCACCGTTTTCTAAAGGTGTACTAAAAAATTAGGAAAGAGTGATAAAACAATGTCCAGAATAGCAAATGCCCCAGTAACCGTACCAAAAGGGGTTGAAACAACATTAACCGATTCGCAGATCTCGGTTAAAGGAAACAAGGGGAACCTAATTTTACCCTTGCATAACCTAGTGGCGGTTGCGCAGGATGGCGAGGAGCTTAAGGTTTTGGCAAAGGATGATTCTCGTGAAGCAAGCGCTATAGCGGGCACCTTCCGTTCGCTCATTAATAATATGGTTGTGGGAGTTACTGAAGGTTTCCAAAAAAAACTGGAACTACAGGGCGTTGGTTATCGTGCGAAGGCCCAAGGGAAAAAAATTAATCTAACTGTTGGATTTTCCCATCCTATAGATTATGAATTGCCCGAAGGAATTACAGCTGAAACTCCTTCGCAGACTGAAATTGTGATCTCCGGTACTGACAAACAGCTAGTTGGCCAAGTGGCGGCGGAGATCCGTGAGTTTCGTCCACCCGAGCCGTATAAAGGTAAGGGGATTCGCTACGTTGATGAACATGTGTACAGAAAAGAAGCGAAGAAGAAATAGGGCTTAAGGTATGAGTGCTAAGAAAACTGCACGCTTGCGCAGAGCGAAGCGCGGAAGAGCAAAGATAAACGAACTTCGGATGAATCGTCTTTGCGTGTTCCGTTCGCCGAAGCATATCTATGCTCAGATTATTTCTGCTACCGGTAGCGAAGTTCTGGTAAGTGCTTCGACATTAGAAAAGGGCAATAAATCCGGTGCTACTGGGAATATCGATGCCGCCGGTAAGATTGGTAAACTGATTGCTGAACGAGCAAAGAAAGCCGGAATCGAGAAGGTTGCATTTGATCGTTCAGGTTATGCGTATCATGGACGTGTCAAGGCACTGGCAGAGGCCGCGCGAGAGAGCGGACTGGAATTTTAAAGGTTGAAATATGGCATTTAAAAAAGACGAATCGGGTAAAAACGAAGAAGGCCTGCAGGAAAAACTGATTCAAGTTAATCGTGTCGCCAAGGTAGTAAAAGGTGGTCGTATTTTTGGTTTCACAGCTCTGACTGCTGTTGGCGATGGTAACGGACGTGTAGGCTTTGGTCGCGGTAAGGCGCGGGAGGTTCCACTTGCAATTCAAAAAGCGATGGAATCCGCGCGTCGAAATATGATTACTGTGAATCTAGATGGACATACGCTGCAATACCCGGTCAAGTCTCGTCATGGAGCTTCAAAGGTTTACATGCAGCCGGCCTCTGAAGGCACTGGCGTAATCGCCGGTGGTGCGATGCGCGCAATCTTGGAATTGGCTGGAGTGCAAAACGTTCTGGCAAAGTGCTATGGGTCTACTAATCCGGTGAATGTTGTACAGGCCACATTCAAGGGGCTGCGCGATATGCGTTCACCGGAAGATGTAGCTGTAAAACGCGGTAAGACTGTAGAAGAAATCTTAGGTTAGTGGCCCATTAAAAAAAGGTTTAGGACAATGACTAAAGGAAAACAAACAGTCAAAGTAACACTGCTAAAAAGCCCAATCGGCACCCTGCCTAGGCACAAATTGTGCTTACAAGGGCTGGGTCTGCGTCGAGTGCACCAGTCTGTGGAGGTTGAAGACACTCCGGCAGTTAGAGGTATGATCGGCAAGATTAGTTACATGCTAGCAGTAGACTAAGGAAATCCAGATGCAATTGAATAATTTAAGCCCAGCTCCAGGTAGCACCAAGACGAGTAAACGTGTTGGCCGAGGTATGGGCAGTGGTTGGGGTAAAACCTGTGGTGCTGGCCACAAGGGTCAGAAATCGCGCAGCGGAGGAACGATTAAGCCAGGCTTTGAAGGTGGCCAGATGCCGCTCCAGATGCGTTTACCCAAGTACGGATTCAGTTCCCGCATCGGACGAAGTACCGCGCAAATCCGTACTGCAGAATTGAACAAAGTAGATGGTGATACTGTCAGTCTTGAATCCCTTCGAAAGGCCGGATTGATAACGGCTAGGATCAAGCGAGTGAAAGTCATGCTCTCAGGTAATGTTACCCGGAAATTAACGGTGAACGGGATTAGAGTCAGCAAGGGTGCTAAAGAAGCGATTGAGAATGCTGGTGGCAAAGTTGTCGAGGCTCCGATTGCTCAAAAAGCGGCCAAACTAGTCAAGAAAAAGACCGAAAAAGTAGAGGTGGATGTGGATAAAGCTTCAACCGAAGCAGAATCCTTGGAAGAACCCAAGCCACAAGCTGCCCCAGATGAAGCGTAAGCGTTTAGCTAAGAACTATGGCAAATAGACCCAACTTAAATCCTGAAAACATTGGCGCTGGCCTCGGTGAATTGAAGGCGCGTCTGTTGTTTTTGCTATTTGCCATTTTTGTCTATCGAATTGGTACACATATTCCTGTTCCTGGAATTGATCCGCTGCAGTTGAATGCATTTTTTAATCAGAACGAAGGGACTTTTGCAGGAATGTTTAACATGTTTTCAGGTGGTGCGTTGGAACGAATGAGTATCGTCGCACTCGGGATCATGCCATATATTTCAGCCTCGATCATTATGCAGTTATTAACGGCGGTTAGTCCGCAGCTGGACCAGTTGAAGAAGGAAGGAGAGTCCGGGCGACGCAAGATTACTCAGTACACGCGTTATGGGGCATTGGTGTTGGCGACTGTCCAGGCTACCGGGATGACTGTCGGTCTTTTGTCACCGATGGCATACAATCCGGGGTTAGCGTTTAATCTGACAGCTATAATCTCTCTAGTAACGGGTGCCATATTTTTAATGTGGCTCGGGGAGCAAATTACAGAAAAAGGGGTTGGTAACGGAATATCGATGCTGATTTTTGCAGGCATTGTCGCCGGATTTCCAGCTGCAGTCGGGTCCTCATTAACTCAGGCTTACGAAGGTCAGATCAACGGAGTATTACTGCTTGTGGTCGGGGTCATAGCCATAGGCGTGGTGGCATGTATCGTCTACGTGGAACGAGGCCAACGGCGTATCACCGTCAACTATGCTAAGCGACAGCAGGGCAGGAAACTCTATCAGGCCCAAGCCAGTCATTTACCATTAAAGATTAACATGGCCGGGGTGATTCCGGCGATCTTTGCCAGCTCAATTCTACTTTTTCCGGCTTCGTTGGGTCAGTGGTTCGGTCAGTCTGAAGGGTCTGAATGGCTCCAAGACATGGCCTTATTAATTGGCCCGGGACAGCCACTGTACATAATTATTTTTAGCGCGATGATCATCTTCTTCTGCTTCTTCTATACTGCGCTGGTATTCAATCCTCGTGATGTAGCGGAAAATTTAAAGCGATCTGGCGCCTTTATTCCTGGAATTCGTCCAGGAGAGCAAACAGCAAAATATATCGATGCTGTCATTACGCGACTTACGATGTTTGGCGCCATTTACATTACCCTTGTCTGTCTGCTTCCGAATTTTATGCAGTTGTTGGCCAACGTGCCTTTTAATCTTGGTGGTACGGCATTACTTATTTCTGTGGTAGTAACCATGGATTTCTGGTCTCAAGTGCAATCTCACCTGATGTCTCATCAATACGATTCGTTGATGAAGAAATCAAAACTAGGAAACTATGGAAGGAGCGGTATCTAGTTGTCAGCTAGAGGATTTATACGATGAAAGTTAGAGCATCAGTAAAGAAAATTTGTCGAAATTGTAAGGTCATTCGACGCAACGGTTCAGTTCGGGTTATTTGTAGCGCCGAACCTCGACACAAGCAGCGACAGGGCTAGACTCAAAAAGATAAGAATGGAGTAAATCTATGGCACGTATTGCTGGGGTAAATATACCAGACAATAAACATATTGTGATTTCGCTTCGCTATGTCTATGGCATTGGTTCAACTAGGGCCAAGAAAATATGTGAGGCAACTGGCGTCGAACCATCTGCTAAAACGAGTGAGCTAAGTCCTGAACAGCTCGATGAGATTCGGGCGGAAGTGACTAAAGTCCCCACCGAGGGTGATTTGCGCCGCGAGGTATCGATGAATATTAAGCGCTTGATGGATCTCGGTTGTAACCGTGGCATCCGTCACCGACGTTCGCTGCCGGTTAGGGGTCAACGCACTAAGACTAATGCCCGTACCCGCAAGGGACCACGCAAGCCGATCAGGAAATAATGAATCATGGCTATAGCTAAACCTACTAAGAAGAAAGAGCGAACAAATGTCCTCGACGGAATTGCCTTTATTCACGCAACTTTTAATAACACGATTATTACTATTACCGATCGACAGGGAAATGCGTTGGCATGGGCTACTGCCGGTGGTTCTGGTTTCCGTGGTTCTCGGAAGAGCACTCCCTTTGCAGCTCAGGTAGCTGCTGAAAAGGCAGGCAAAGCAGCGATAGATCTCTACGGTCTGAAGAACCTAGAAGTAAAAATAAATGGCCCTGGTCCAGGTCGCGAGTCAGCTGTACGCGCACTAAACGGTTGTGGTTTGAAAGTCAGCAACATCACTGACGTAACTCCCATTCCACACAATGGTTGTCGACCGCCCAAGAAACGGCGTGTGTAAAAAGGAGATATAAGTATGGCCCGTTATTTAGGCCCAAAATGTAAACTATCTCGTCGAGAAGGAACTGATTTGTTCTTGAAGAGTGGCGTACGCCCTATTGACAGCAAATGTAAGGCTGACGTGATTCCTGGACAACACGGTCAACGACGTAGCCGGCTATCTGATTATGGGATGCAACTTCGCGAAAAGCAGAAAGTACGACGTACTTACGGAGTGCTGGAAAGACAGTTCCGCGGTTATTACAAAGAAGCCGCTCGCCAGAAAGGAGTTACTGGTGAAAATTTACTGCAATTGCTTGAATGCCGTCTAGACAACGTAGTTTATCGAATGGGGTTTGGATCTACCCGCGCCGAAGCACGACAACTAGTATCACACAAAGCTATTAGTGTTAATGGTGATTTAGTCAATATTCCTTCCCATCAGGTTTCGGAAGGCGACGTCGTTGCAGTGCGGCAAAAATCGAAAGAACAGTTACGAATTAAATCTGCGATGGATTTAGCTGCTCAGCGCAATGAGATTGATTGGATCTCGGTAGACACTGGCAAAATGGAAGGCCAATTTGCTCGTAGACCAGATCGGGCTGACCTGTCGCCTGAAATCAATGAAAATCTGATCGTCGAACTCTATTCCAAGTAGAGATAATCATATAGAGGGTGTATTACATGCAAATTTCTTTATCAGACTTTCTCACGCCACAAGTGATCCATGTTGATGAACTTGACAAGTATCATTCTAGGGTGGTCCTAGAGCCGCTAGAAAGGGGCTTTGGGCACACTTTGGGTAATGCACTGCGCCGAATCTTGCTTTCATCCATGCCTGGATGCGCTGTCGAGGAGGTCCAAATTAATGGTGTTGTTCACGAATACAGCACTATAGAAGGAGTGCGTGAAGACGTCATTGAAATTCTTCTAAACCTCAAAATGGTCGCAGTAGTACTTAATGGTAAAGACGAAGCAGTATTGAGTTTGTCTAAGAAAGGTTCTGGTATAGTCACCGCTGGCGATATCACCGAAGACCACGACGTTGAGATAATCAATTCGGATCACGTGATCGCGAACCTGAACGATAATGGCGAGTTGAATATGCATTTGACCGTGCGTAAGGGTCGGGGATATTTGGCGGCAGACAACCGTGTTGCCGAAGATGACGAAACCCGTACGGTAGGGAAGCTATTACTGGATGCTTCCTATAGTCCTGTCGTTCGAATGTCCTATTCGGTTGAAAACGCCCGCGTAGAACAAAGAACTGACCTAGACAAATTAATCATCGACTTGGAGACGAATGGCACGATCGACCCAGAAGAGGCTATTCGCTGTGCGGCTACTATTCTGCAGCACCAGTTGAACGTATTCGTTGATTTGCAAAGCGAGATCATTGCAGAGCCAGAAGAGCGAGAGGACGAAATCGATCCGATTCTGTTGCGTCCGGTTGACGACCTCGAGCTTACGGTTCGTTCAGCGAACTGCTTGAAAGCGGAAGATATTTACTATATTGGTGATTTGATTCAGCGAACCGAAGTCGAATTACTAAAAACTCCTAACCTGGGTAAGAAGTCACTAACTGAAATTAAAGATGTACTTGCTACGCGCGGCTTATCTCTTGGGTTACGCTTGGAAAACTGGCCGCCATCCAGTCTGAAATCTGACGATCAGGCTGCGTAAGCGAGTGATTTGAACTAGTAGGGTATTTTGCTATGCGTCACCGACACTCTGGTCGTCAACTAAACCGAAATAGTTCGCATCGGACAGCTATGTTTCGAAATATGACTTCGTCACTGGTTGAACACGAAATCATTAAGACTACATTGGTTAAAGCCAAGGAACTGCGGTCTGTTGCAGAACCGCTTATTACTCTGGCTAAGAACGATAGTATTGCCAATCGGCGTATCGCTTTTAATCGGACTCGAAACAAAGCAACCGTTGGGAAATTGTTCGCTGAACTAGGTCCACGCTATGCGGATCGCCCGGGAGGTTATATCCGCATTCTCAAATGTGGCCTGCGCACCGGTGACAAGGCGCTGATGGCCTACGTGGAGCTAGTAGATAGGCCAGCCAGCAGTAGCGATGACTTTGATGATGATATAGAAGTGGCAGAAGAAGAATAATCCCCTAAGAGCCTTCTCCACACTTAAACCCTTGGAACTAAACTTTACCCTTCGGACAAGGAAGATGTGCGGAGTTTTAATTCGCGCAAGCCGGTTGCTCAGCCTAGCTTTTTTTATCACTATGCAGGCTATTATTCGGCACTCGTAGGGATATGTTGCTTAGAACCGTTTTCCATGAATCGTCTATCTGCCCGCGATTATTTTGACCTTTTGTTGCTCTCCGCAATTTGGGGCTCTTCATTCCTGTTTTTACGCATTGCCTCGCCAGTGCTAGGCCCGATATTTCTCATCGAGATGCGCGTATTGAGTGGTTTTCTAGTTCTATTTCCACTGTGCCTGTTACTGGGCAAGTATCGCGAAGCACTCCGACACTGGAAGATGATCTTCGTAGTAAGCCTGACCAATATGGCAGTACCCTTTTGTTTGTTCGCTTACGCCGCGTTGAATACTAGTGCTGGATTACTTTCAATATTAAATGCCACCGTACCATTTTTTACTGCGATCATTGCGTTTGTATTCTACAAACAGCGTCTTCCCTTGCTGGCTATTGGAGGCATGTTGATGGGTTTTCTTGGGGTGGCTGTACTGGTCTTTGATCCTTCGAGGGTGGACTATGGTGTGGAAGCCAGACTCGCTGTTCCTGCTACACTCCTTGCGTGTGTGCTATATGGTGCAGCCTTGAATCTCGTTGCTCACAACATGCGGGGAGTGTCCGGCATGGCTATTACCACCGGTAGCCTATTTTATTCTAGCATTCTGTTAGCGCCTTTAGCCCTATGGCACCAGCCCGAACAAATGCCGCAACTATCAGTATGGTTCAGCGTATTAGCGCTAGGGGTACTATGTACAGGATTTGGTTTTATCCTGTTCTACCGTTTAATTGCCAGAATAGGATCCCAACGAGCTATCATGACTACGTATTTAATCCCGCTTTTCAGCATACTGTGGGGAAACCTGTTTCTTGCAGAAAACATAACTTTAGTTATGCTGTTCGGATGTATGCTTGTGCTTTCTGGTGTAGGCATGACCACTGGAAAACTGGCGCTAACAAAACCCCCAGCCACTCTACGGTGACTGGGGGTTTTGTTTGCATCGCGGGTTATTAATGCGCGCCGATAGATTCAGGTGCTGCGCCAGGCAATGCCACGGCTGTTAGCTTTGATCCTGTCTGCAGCATGAAATACTGATGTCCATCATGTGCCCAAGTACTCATCCCGTAGCGGCTGCGTGCAGGTACTTCAATCTGTGCCTCGGTTTCACCAGTAGCCTTATTTACGGCATAAAGCATTGGTGTACCATCGGTACTAGTATCTGAGTACACCAGCATATTTGGTGTAACTACCATAGGCACTAGGGCGCCGGTTCCGGTGTTCGGCACATCAAGATCAAGTTCATCAATCACTCGCTGAACTCTGTCCGGTGTTTCGCCAGTTGGAATTACCCAGGCATGTTCACCGGTGTTCATGTCGATTGCTGTAATGCGGCTGTAGGGGGGTTTGTAAAGAGGGATACCCGCTGGATGACGGGGTGCTCCGGCACCTGGGCCATCGGCATAACGCGCAAATGTAGTCCCAGTAGGTGCATCGTACTGCAAGTCAGCTTCCTCGCCGGGGACCAACTGAATCGGGCTACAAGCAGTATGGGATGAAACGTACAGGATGCCCGCGGTTGGATCTGCTACTGCCGGTGCTGTGATGTTTGCTCCACCACCTCCGCCCGGACAAAACATAGCTGCACGCTTACCCGAATCATGGCCACGTTGAATCGGTGGATTAAACAGTGGCCCCATTTGGTAATCGGCAAAAGCGGTGATTGCCTGCTGACGGAGTTCCGGTGTCCAGTCAATCAAGTTGTTAATGGATACACCTTGCATGTCGAAGGGAGCGGGCCTAGTTGGGAAAGGCTGTGTCAACGACAGGCTTTCTCCAGGGACGGTTGAGGCAGGAACTGGTCGCTCCACGATTGGCCAGATTGGTTCCCCAGTCAGCCTATTGAAAGCATAAACAAAACTTTGCTTCGTCACTTGCGCTATCGCAGGAATTTCTCCTTGCCCGGGTACGGTTACATCCAACAACACGGGTGCAGTAGGCGTGTCATAGTTCCATATGTCATGATGTACCATTTGGAAATGCCAGGCTCTCTCACCAGTGCTCGCATTAAGTGCAATCAAGCTGGTACTAAAGAGGTTATCACCCGGGCGAAAACCACCGTAGTAATCGATTGTAGCGCCATTTGTGGGGATATAAACCAGGTCAGCCTCGATATCGGCGGAGATGGGCGCCCATGACGAAACATCACCAGTCCATTCCCAGGCATCGTTTTCCCAGGTTTCATGGCCATATTCGCCGGGACGCGGGATTACATTGAACTTCCATTTAAAATCACCAGTTTGCTTATCGTAGGCTAGAATATCACCTGGAACGTTTTCAATGCGCGATTGGTTATATCCTTGCTCAGCGGAGTTGCCTATGATCACCGTATCATTTACTACAATTGGAGGAGAAGATGCAGTGATATAACCGGTCTCCAACGGAATTCCCTGATAAGGGTCATAGGGATGGCCGAGGTCGGCCAACAGATCCACAACACCTGTTTTAGGGAAACCATCAATGGGGACTGGTTGTCCGAATCCTTCCAGTGGCGCACCAGTTTCGGCATCAAGAGCGGTCAGGAAGAATCCCGGTGTAACCATGTATACCACACCACGACCATTTACTTCAGAATAACCAATACCCTTACCATAATCCGATCGCATGGAATATTCCCAGCGTCCCGTGTTCGGTAATCGGTAGGACCAGAGGGTTTCTCCGGTTTTGGGGTCAATAGCGACTACGTGTCTACGAGATCCGGCGACTGTATAGAGAATTCCGTTGATATAACTGGGAGTCGAGCGGCCGCTAACGGCACCTAAGCTCGCACCATCCCACTCCCAGGCAATTTCTAGCTCCTCGAAGTTATTAAACGTAATTTCGTCAGCAGTGGAATAGCGAGTATGGGCGAAATCATTCCCAAGCGTTAACCATTCAACGGAGTTCTGGGCTAGCAACCCACCGGATGCTCCCAATGTTAACACCGTCAACGCTATGATTTTGAAGCGTTTCAGAATGTCTATTTTTCTTCTCATTTTTTGCCTCACGATTGACTTGATTATCAAAAAATCTTGATTAATCTTTTGCATATTTGAATGTACTGGTTGCCTGTGATCCTAAAGGAATTAGAGCCATTAAAAATAGTTTAAAATCAAATGGTTATAAATTCAACAATTGATATAGGCTTGTTTTTACTACATTCCAGAGCCTACCCGATGCTCCTATCGATGTCTATGTCGAAACAGTAACACTTATTGTCAAAATAAGGGTAGTTTCGAGCTTCTGCGTTCGTAATAAAATGGGCTTATTTTTATAATCCTGGCATCTTAAAACCAACACTTTCCAGTTGGTCCTGGAGGCTGGCCTGTTGATCGGTCGTGAGAGGTAACAGGGGAGGGCGAACTCTTAACCATTTCGAATCTCCACTATAAATGGAGGTGGCAGTTTTTAAGGCAGGAATCATAGGAAGACTCTGGAAGATTTGCCTGATTTCATTGAGCCTTGCCTGCCTCTGGCCGGCGTCTTCGGACTGCCAGTTGTCATACAGGTCTTTGATAGGAGAAGGATTGACATTAGCAGTAGCGGAAATACAGCCAGCGCCGCCAAATTGCATGTTCTGCAAAAGAAAGCTCTCGGAACCACAAAAAACACGAAAGTCATCTATGGCCAGTTCGTTGAGCGCTGCGGTATTACTCCATTCGCCGGAGCTGTCTTTAATGCCGGCGATAGTGTCCGGATATGTGGTAACCAGTCGCTCGATGAGCCCCAATGAAATTGGGATCTGGGAGACTGGTGGAATGTTATAAAGATAGATACGCAAACTCTCTTCTGCTACCCGCTGGATCACTTCCGAGTAAAATGCGAACAACCCATCGTCGGGCACATCTTTATAGTAGAAAGGTGGCAGCATGAGCGTGCCTCCACAGCCAAGAGTAACAGCGTGAGCGGTCAGCCGTACTGTGTCACTGAGGGCACAACCACCTGTACCCGGCATCATCAGCGCTGGATCGATTCCGTGATTTACCAGTCCATCAAGCAACACAAGTTTTTCCTCGGTAGACAACGAATTCGCTTCGCTGTTAGTGCCAAATACGGCAAGACTGACTCCCTGGCTAATTAGCCATTGGCAATGAGCGATCAACCTGCCTTCATCTGGTAAGAGATCCTCTGTGAAGGGCGTTATAACTGGCGCGAGAACCCCGTTAAATTTATTCAAACTTGCTTCTCCTTTACGGCTGGATAAAACATATATCTGCAATTTGCTGCTTTTGCATTGACCTATGGGGGAAACTCGAGGTTATGCGTTTATTCAGAGTCATTCTCAGGGTCGGTTGTCGAAGTGCTTGTCAGAAAGCTGAGTATAAGCATGGGCCAGATGCCGACGTGTATCATTAAATCAGCCGTGTTAAAAATGTAGTTCCAATACGGGATGTGTTGAATGTCAATGAAGTCGATAACGTTTCCATATACCAAACGATCGAGAATGTTACTGCCGCCACCCCCAACGATGAACCCGAAGCAAATGTATTCATAGCGATTTATTTCTTTTCCGAACCAGAGGTATGCAACTACTGCTATTAACAAACCGAAGCCAATGAGCCCGAAAATCCAGCCCATGCCTTGCAGTAGGCCGAATACCCCGCCATAGTTACGAATATGGGTGAAGTGAATCAGCGTGTTTAGCTCTATGGTAGTATTTAGAGGGATCGCATTGTTAACCCAGATGCCGATGAGTTGCGATATTACCAATACCGTTATTACGATGGTTCCAAACAGTGCCATGTTTCTAGTTTTAACAATCAAGCCGCTTCTCTCATGTAGACTAGGGATCGCCGGCGCGTAGAATAGCATAACCCCATTAATAGCCGGAGGGCTTCAGATAGGTGATATCAGAACAACAAAAGCAAGAACGTGATGTAGATGCAAAAAAACACGTTCATGAACAAAGTTATCCGCGGCGTTTGCTGGTTGCCAACTCCTACCTCATACTGAAAAAGGGCCATCGCTACTTGCCTCCTATCGTGCGAGCTATACTGGGGTTGGTACTCGTCGTTCTTGGCTTCCTGGGTTTTTTGCCGATACTCGGTTTTTGGATGATTCCCCTTGGGCTGGCGCTGATTGCAACCGATATCCCTCCCTTCGGGCGTTGGTTAAAACAAAGGTTACGTCATAAGCGACACAACAAAAAACGAACTTAACGCGACGCTATTCCGCTTAGGATCTAACCAAACTGAAGGGTTGATCGGCGTATTGGATAATCCGGCACCTTCCCCCAGCCTCGAATTCGATTATGCTATGGGCGCAATTGTGCATGAGAGGTGGTGTCCAGAGCTGTTCCATGGGAAGGTTTTCCATACGACATAAAACGGCTTTGATTAGCGCTCCATGGCTTACGATCGCTATCTGTTTTTGATGAAAATCGGCGACAATCCCTTCTATGGTTTCAATGGCTCGTTGTTGCAACTCATAAAAAGTTTCGGCACCTGGTAGATTGAAAAGGTGTGGTTCGTGCCAGAAGTGTCGAAATGAATCTGCGTCATTCAATTCGACATCTTCGTACAAGTGTCCTTCCCAGGGACCCATATTTATCTCTCGGAGCGAATCCATGAATTTAATCTCACCTTTGTGATGAGGAAAAATATGTTGTGCCGTTTGTCTAGTCCTAACACTGCTGCTGCAAAAAATCTGATCAAATTTCAGGTCTCGTAACCGCTGGCCCAGCTCTCTGGCCTGTTGTATACCAGCCTCCGTAAGCTGTGACTCTTTCTGGCCTTGAACTCGTCGTTCTTCGTTCCAGTTGGTTTGCCCGTGCCGTATCAGATGTAAATTCATATATGATGTTTTTCAGCTCACCCTGGTTCGGCTAACGGCGTCGAGCCATCCGGCATACTGTGACTCTCGCCATTTATTGTCTTTTGTAGGAGAGAAAGCTTGATCGAGTTTCCATTCAACACCTATTTTATCAAGGTCTTCGAACAACCCGATTTGCAATCCAGCGACGTAGGCTGCACCTAGTGCAGTAGTTTCTGTTATCAGCGGTCTATGCACTTCACAGTTAAGAAGGTCTGCGAGTTTCTGCAACATATAGTTGTTATTCGCCATGCCACCGTCCACTCGTAATGTCTGCAGGGCAGCTCCGTCCGAGATAATAGCGTTTACCAAATCTTTCGTTTGATAGCACACTGACATAAGCGCGGCCGTGATTAATTCTTTCGCCTGTGTGTCTCGTGTCATGCCGAAGAGCGCTGCTCGGGCATGAGGGTCCCAATAGGGGGCTCCCAATCCGGTGAATGCCGGCACCAGATAAACACTAAGGTCGTCACTGCTGGCTTCCGCGATTGCCTCGGAATCAGCTGCATGCTCGATTAATTTCAATCCATCCCTGATCCATTGCATGGTTGCTCCTGCCATAAAAATACTACCTTCGATGGCATAGCTTACTTTGCCTGAGAGTCGATAAGCGACTGTGCTGAGCAAGCGATTACTAGAGCGCAGTATTTCATTGCCGGTGTTCATAAGTAGGAAGCAACCAGTCCCATAAGTGCTCTTTGCCATACCAGCATTAAAACATCCTTGTCCGAGCGCCGCTGCCTGTTGATCGCCAATGATACCTGTTATGGGGATGGGGCAACCAAAAAGAGCCGCATCGCTAACACCGAAATCCGCAGCACAATCTTTGACTTCGGGTAAGATGGCAGCAGGAATGTTGAAAAGCTTAAGTAATTCCGGATCCCATCTTTGCTGTCTAATGTTAAACAACATGGTTCTTGATGCATTGGTAGCATCTGTGTAATGGCTCTTGCCTCCAGTCAATCGCCAAAGTAAATAGCAGTCGATCGTACCAAATGCTAGTGATCCCTGCTCGGCGAGCTTTCGCGCGTTGGGAACATTATCGAGTAACCAGCGGAGCTTGCTTGCTGAAAAATATGGATCGATTAATAAACCAGTCTTTTTCTGAATTGTTTCTAAGTTCCCCTGACTGTTAAGTTCTTCACAGTAGTCACTGGTTCTTCGATCTTGCCATACAATTGCACGATAGATGGGTTTACCCGTCTGACGATCCCATACCACAGTGGTTTCGCGTTGATTGGTAATGCCGATACAGGCTATATCATTGAAGCCTATATTGGTTTGCTTGATCGCGGTATAGCAGCTCTTAAGGGTGGTTTCCCATATTTCAATAGCATCATGTTCAACCCAGCCATCCGCAGGGAAGTGTTGGGTAAGTTCATGCTGCCCGGAGCTAACTGCAATGCCTGATTTATCGAATATCAGTGCTCGGGTGCTGGTGGTTCCCTGATCGATTGCGAGAATATATTTGTCCATAGGAAGTCTCGACTGAAGAGTGTGTTGCGAAGTAACAATTTGCTTCCAATCCTGTATTCAACTTCTCTGACTCCGTAAATCTACAGATAAGCGATTCTGCGACAATGGTACACTAAGTTTATGCTTGATTGAGGAGCGTCGCGTTATTTCCTGCATAACTATATACATGCAGTCTGCCTTGATAATGACTTAGCTCAAAGATTTGGAAATTACGCGTACCTAGCGATTGTCTTTCACTACACTCCTCGAAGGTATTGGGATAGGCTTGCCTCCTAATCTCAAATCTGCCTGAAACAGGAGACTGATATCATGAAGCTGGCGTCCGTATACCATTTCATTTGTCTGTTATTGGTGCCACTGGTACTAGTGCAGTCTTCTGAATTGACAGCCCAGGAGCGTCCTTATCCCGATGCTCGCAGTGGTGGAAATTACATGCATAATTTTTATTTTTCTCCATCTCCAAGTGCCACACCTTGGGCACCGGACTGGTCTCCTGATGGTGAATGGTTAGCGGTTGCTATGCAGGGATCCATCTGGAAAGTGGATTCGGCTACCGGCGTAGCCTATGAGTTGACTTATAGTGAGGCCTACCTTTCCTCTCCAGATTGGTCACCAGATGGCCACTGGATAATCTACACAGCGGATTATGAACATCAACGCATTCAACTGGAAATCCTAAACACAGAAACGGGCAAGACGCATAAACTCACTGACGATCAGGCCATCTATACTGATCCTGTATTCTCTCCTGATGGATCTCGAGTTGCTTATGTATCCACCAACCCGAATGGTTACTTCAACCTCTACGTTCGTGACATTGTCAATGGTCAGTGGGCGGGAGAACCGGTAGCAATCAGTGAGGATAATAATTACGGAAATAATCGTCTATATTTTGGTAGCTGGGATATGCACATTGCACCTGCTTGGTTGCCTGATGGAGAAGAGCTATTGCTGGTGTCAAATCGTAACGTGCCGCTTGGTTCGGGGAATGTGCTCCGTGTGCCTGCTATCAAGAATGGGATTCAGCAGGCTACAACCGCGCTGGAAGAACAGACCTTATATCGAACCCGTCCAGATGTTTCTATTGATGGCAAACGGTTCGTCTACAGTTCCACCAGTGGAACAGCGGATCAATATAATAACCTCTACGTGCAGCCGACTGTTGGCGGAGAACCCTACAAATTGACATTTTTCCAACACGACGCCTTTCATCCTCGCTGGTCGCCTGATGGAGAATGGATTGCTTTTATATCCAATGCGTCGGGCCTGCCGCAATTGATGCTTCTCGAAACGTATGGTGGCAAGTTGCTTAAAGTAGATATCACCGAGCAGCATTACAAGCAACCTATGGGGATATTAAAGGTTAGGGTAGAAAATGGAAGCAATGCCGAGTTAACCCATAATCGTGTGCACCTAACTGCCAGTGATGGAAAGTTTTACACCCCAAACAATGCCTATGCCCGAGCTTCAGGCAGAGGGGATATGATCTTTCATAACTCCGGGAGTTTCGAGGTCTATCTGCCTGAGGGGGAGGCCAGACTGGAAGTAGTGAAGGGCTTCGAGTTCTACCCCCAAAGCATAAATACTGAAATTGTCGCTGGCGAAGTTAATGAGATAAATATCACCTTGGAGCGTATGACTGATATGGGAGCAAAGGGCTGGTATAGCGCTTCTACCCACGTGCACGCTAACTACGGTGGTAATTTACATAATACTCTGGAAAACCTAATGATGATGTCCCGTTCCGAAGATCAGGACCTGGTACTGGAACAAGTGGCAAACAAAGATAACCGAATTCTTGACTATCATTATTTCGAGTCGGGGGGTGGACCTCATTCGATTTCAGAGCCGGACCAACTTGTAGTTGTTGGCCAAGAGTTCAGGCCTCCGTTTTACGGCCATGTATTCATGTTCGGGTTAAAAGAGCACCTTATTTCTCCCTTCGTTACTGGTTATGAAGGAACAGCTATCGAGAGTCTCTATCCCAGCAACACAGACATGTTCCTCAAGGCCAAGGCCCAGGGGGCGGTAACGGGTTATGTGCACCCTTTCCTCGGAGAAAATGATCCCTTGCTTGGGAATCTTGGCGGCGGCAAGGGCTTTATCGTTGATGCAGCGTTGAAGACCACTGACGCTCTCGAATGGTCTGATGCCAATCGTGCTGGCTTTTTCCCGTTATATGCTGTTTGGAACAATGATCTTCGTGTGACGGCTACCGGCGGCGAAGACTCCATCAGTTCACTGCAACGCAGCAAACTTTTAGGTTCGGTGCGTACCTTTGTTTATACCGGTAATCAAGGACTGGATATGCATGCTTGGTTCGAAGGTTTGAAAAGGGGGCGCGCGTTTGTGAGTTCCGGGCCTTTATTGGAAATGGAAGTGGGAAATGCCATGCCTGGAGACACTGTAGTGCTGCCTTCAGAGGGTGGTAAAGTCTCGGTGAATGGGCGGCTGCGCTCGCTGACTGAGCTCCGTGAATTAGTGCTCGTGTGCAATGGGCTGCAGGAGGAGCGCTTTCCTATTCCGGGCGATGGTAGGAGCCTAGATATATCGTACGAGCTTCAGGTGGAAAGGTCTGGCTGGTGTCATCTGCGTACTGAAGGTAGCCCCGAAGATCGGTTCCCTATGGACGTAAATTATGTGCAGGCCTTTACTAACCCTGTGTGGTTTCAGGTTGGGAACCAACCAATACGAAACCCGGAATCGACCAACTATGCCCTGCAATGGATCGATAAATTACAGGAACTTGCTGAAGCTTGGCCTGGCTGGCGATCAGAGGCTGAAAAGAATCATGTGTATAGCCAGTTTGAAGAAGCTCGACAGGTTTACCGATCAAAATTGGAATAGGATCTTATTATTGAAGGGCCCCAAATTTTGGTAAGCTCGGGCGGTTAACCTGCGGTGGCCCTTCTTCGCATTAAGGCAAGATGAATGGTGATCCCGCAAGCTAAGGGATTGGGTACTGATTGATTAATCAAAACACAATGTCTCCAGGAGCAAATCATGCAAACCATGCTACACATCATTAGCAAAATATTAATAGGCGGACTGATGTTGTTTCCGAGCTATATTATTGCATCGGTACCAGATGCCACTATTTATGGTCCGATTGTCACAGAGCCTCATCCATCCCTTAACTCCATTTATAGTGCTTCCGCGATCGAATTAATTAATAAAGGTTACATTGAGGAAGAATATTTCATCGAGGGTACTGCCAATCGTTATTCCAGTGCCGAAATGGAAAACAGCGAAATCATAGATAGTGGTCACCGATACAAAACGCGCCTGATCGTTAGGCGACCCCAAGCTGCGGAAAATTTCAATGGTGTTGTTGTAGTGGAGTGGATAAATGTTACCGGCGGCGCGGACAAGGATATAGACTGGTGGCAATCCGGCCATCATTTTGTGCGCAGCGGCTATGCCTTTGTTGCGGTATCAGCCCAGCAAATGGGTATTGACACGATGAAAGAGTGGAGCCAGGAGCGCTACGGCAGTTTGGACACTACGCATGACGGTATTGTTAGCGGCGATGCGCTTTCCTATGACATTTTCTCCGCCGTAGGTAAAACCATTAACCGTATAGGTGAAACCACAGCTGATGGCGTCGTCGATATTCTGGGCGGATTAAAAGCAGAAATGATACTGGCAACGGGTCACTCGCAGTCCGCCAGTCGCTTGGCCATCTATCTCAACAATGTTCATCCGCTTGAACCTGTCTATGATGGAGTGATGGTACACGGGGGCGGTGGGCGAATTCGTGATGACCAGGAAGTCAAAATTTTTAAGATAATGGCGGAAACTGATATGCCGAGGCGAGCGGCCGCACCGCAGCCGAACACTGAGACGTTTCATCAATGGGAGATAGCAGGAAGTTCCCATGTCGATATACCATTTGAAATCGAATGGTCGAAAGTAAGGTTGCTGAGAGAAGGTTTGCCAATGGTTGATCCTGCTCCGCGTGATCCGGGATGTGAACTACCAGCCCATAGCAGAGTTCCTTTTCGTGACGTCATGAACGCGGCGTTTGAACACCTTGTTCGCTGGGTGAGAGAAGATATTTCTCCACCTGCTGCTGACCCGTTGCAAGTGGCTCGTATGATGCCAAATGTAACCTTTGCCAGGGACGATTCTGGGAACATACTAGGGGGTATTCGCCTGGCAGCGCATGTTGTGGCGACAGCTAAAAATACAGGAATGAATAGCGGGACAAACGGCTTCTGCTTTCTATATGGCTCCCACGAGCCATTCGATCAGGCAACAATAGATCGACTCTATCCGAACCAAGAAGCCTATGTGAACGCGGTAAAAGAAGTTGTCAGCGAGAACATTGAGGATGGGTATATTCTGCCATATGCGGCACAACGCACAATCAGCGAGGCGGAGGCATCTGATATCGGTCGTTGAACTCTGTGTCTATTTAAATTTAGCAGCTAAAGCGCTGCAACGTGCTGACCACTGTTCCTTGAAAGAATCCTTTTCGTTATAAAGGTTCGCATCCAACTTGATTTTCAGCTTGAGACGAGTCTTATTATTTGATTTTAGGAATCGTGCAGTAACTTTACTCTTGCAGCTCGGGTTTAAGCTGTCGCTCCAGCTAAATACCAGTTTGTTAGGGATATCCAGTTCGATGTATTCACCAGTGTATTCGATTTCAGTGCCTTTACGATTAACCTTAAAAGCAAAACCTCCGCCTTTCCTTACTTTGTTTTCTAGACTGACGACATGCTCCTGCTGAACCTTGGGGCCAAACATCCATTCGCCGATAAAGACTGGTATTAACCAGTAGTCAAATACTTTTTGATTGGTGGCGTTAACAGTTTTGGTGAGATAGATATTGGTGATTTTGCTGATTGGGGCTGGAGGTAGCGATTGTTCCCCGAACATGGGGAGCTGATCATTGACCATTCTGCGAGTTCGTTGGGTAGGGGTTTTCCGGCAACAGGTTAGTGGCGAGACCAGCCCTGCGAGTTGAAGCTTTTTGGCCATAGTTGTTGGCGAGATAATCAAGGATAGAGTTTTCAGTGGCTTCGGATAACTCATGTAAGCCCTGTGTTTCCTGCATCCATACAATTCGACTTTTCCATACCGCCCGATTTCCCGAGTTTTGCGTGATAAGCAAAGTCGAATGGCATTCAGTGCAGTTAGCCTGCACCAATTCCCAGCCTTCACTCATAATTAGTCCCGTTACTCGATCACTTTCTTGGGCATGACTCAGCTTGTCAATGCCGATTGGCATCGCCGCGACCACTACTGCTAAAAACATGAGCCGAGTTAAATTTAACAAGAGACGCAGCACCTATACGGCCTGGACAGCTATTCGATGGCAGGCATTATTGAGATAGCCACGTGGATTCCATCCTGGTACTACCATCGGTTGTGAACGACCCTGTTCGTCCATTGCTCTGGACCAGATTTCATAGTAACCAGGTTCTGGGAACTGTACCCAGGATTGCCAGTGTTGCCACGCGAGGCGATTGCTGACTGGGCGCAGCGCGGTGGGCAACCAAGTTGCACCGAAATCAATGGAAATAAACACTGCGCTAACCTGATTGTCGCCAGCCCAAGCGTGCCCTCGCACAGTTAATCGCTGACGATAATCGTGAGAGACTCCGGACTGGGGAAACGTCGTGAGGGATTTTACTATCATGGATTCAATAATACGCATGTCCTCATTAGCCACCCGACTACCCGGAGCAACTGAGACAGAGGGGACAGAGTAGGAGGGTGCGGCCATTTTTTCACCATCATGAACTCGGTCTCTCACTACGAGTCGATTCAGCCATTTACCTGATACTGACCCTGGCCAGCCCGCACACACCATACGTAGTGGATACCCATTCTGCAGAGGAATGTCTTCGCCGTTCATTGCCCAGGCTATGAGAGATTCCCGTTCCATGGCTTTGGCAATGGGTACGCCGCGAGAAATCGGATCGAGTCCAGGGTTACCACTGGTGTGAGAGTCAGCTCCGTAGTAACCAACGTAAACCGCATCTTGAGCAACTGAGCAATAATTCAGGACATCTCTGAGCCGCACTCCAGTGAAGCTAGGGCAGCCTACAGCCCCCGTCGTCCATTGATTGCCGCTAGCAGCCGGGACGAATTCATTTCTGCCATTGCCCCCACATTCTAGTTGCAATTGCAGTGTGACTTCTTCAAAGCGTGCTTTGAGATCAGCTATTGTAAATGTGGTAGGTCGTAGGCAGGATTCCCCCCCAACCTCCAGTTGCCAAGATTGAGGATCGGTATTTTCAGGGAGCAGACCATTATTGCGGATAAACATGTAGCGGTTCGGAGTGATATCATCATCCAACAAATGCGCCGGGGTTTCTGCGTTGACTGGGCGATCATTAAGAATGATTAGTCCTTCTTTGCCTTCGATCCTATCAGGGGCATTGTCGGCGGCAAATGCTGCGGGAATGAGACCGGCCGGCAGGAATCTCCCATAAGGAATAGCAGTTCCGAGAGCGGCGGTCATTGCCATCAACGCGCTATTGTTAAGAAAACCGCGACGAGTTAATGCACTGGTCCTCCTGCCCCAGAGCAGGCGATCTGCCTCTATCGGATCCTTGCTGTAGAGCTTATTTATTCCGTAATTTGTTTTGTTCTTCATTGAAAATCTTTCCTAGAGCCACAAGGAGATGTATTACAAGTAAAACAATTAAGGAGGATAACGCTCGCTTGGACTAATACAATTGCAGCGAGGTTATCAAATATGCTGAATAAGGTCCAAGCTGAGTCTGACTTAAAACGGGATTAATGAGTTTCAGCAGGAAACGGTCTGTATTCCTGTTATCGACTGTTAGGAACTCAGACCAATTCCACGAGCCATTAGTGATGCTGTTATTGAAATAAAAACGAGAAGTACCAGTTCTATCCTGATAAGCATCTGGATCGATCGCGGTACGGGAATCTCTCGGTTCCTGACCCTGTAATTTCTTACAAAGAATAGCGATGGAAAGACAGAAAGCAAGGCAATGAAGGCAAACAGACCCAGCTTGAGCAGGAATAAGGGATTAAGAGTATAGAATTCGGCGGGTTTTCCTACCCAAAGCCAAAGTACCAGACCGAAAACAAAAGCCAGGACTGCACTCAGACTATAAACTGCATTCACTTTTGCCAGATTATGGGCATCTTCATCTTTAATAACGGGTTTGATGGCCATGTTTTTTATAATGAGCGCGCCCACGAGACTAAAGATGGCCAGGAAATGCAGATATCGGAAAAGCGTGTATAGCATGGGCTAATGATACTGGAATTGGGGAAGTTGAGCTTAAATAAGTGCGGTAATTGGTAAAACCTTGGTATGCTTCAGCGTTCTACACGTCGGGTCGGATACAACTAATAACTGAAAGAACAAAGGTCTGGAGGAAATAATGTCTAGTGACATAAATACACCCCAAAACGGAATGGTAAAAGATGTAGAGCTGAAATCCAGTATGCGCAAAGTTGCCATTACGGCTCTGGCGGGGACCAGTATCGAATGGTATGACTTCTTCTTATACGCTACGGCAGCCGCGCTGGTGTTTCCATCCGTATTTTTCCCAGAATTTTCTCCAACCACGGGCCTTATCCTGTCATTTTTGACCTTTGCTGCCGGATTTATAGCCAGGCCGGTAGGTGGTGTCCTGTTTGGCCATTTTGGAGATCGTATTGGGCGCAAGCGCACACTCGTCATTGCCCTAATGGTTATGGGAGTGGCCTCAACAATGATTGGGCTATTGCCAACTTACGCGACAATTGGCGTTGCTGCACCGATCATTCTGACGCTACTGCGTTTTACCCAGGGTCTGGCGATTGGCGGCCAGTGGGGTGGTGCCATGTTGCTTGTCACCGAGAGCGCTCCGGCGGACCAACGTGGTTGGTATGGCGCTTATGCGCAGGCAGGAGCGCCGGTCGGAGTCATTCTGGCAAACTTGGCCTTTATTATTATAAGCAGATCGGTCTCGGATGAATTTTTCATGGCTTGGGGTTGGCGCATTCCCTTCTTAGCAAGTGTTGCATTAATTGGTATCAGCATGTACGTGCAACTAAATCTGGAAGATACCAAAGCCTTTAAGGAACTCGAGGCGCAGAGAGAAAAACGCCAGTTCGATGCAACAGACACCCACCAACCCGTGAAGCGCTCCCCGGTGCTTGAGGCAATTCGCAAATATCCCAAGCGAATAGCATTGGCAGCTGGAGCCTTTTTGTCAGTCCAAGTGTCCTTCTATATATTGATTGCTTTTATCATCAGTTATGGAATCGACCCGGACGGGGCAAATGTGAGCCGAAACACCATGTTGGCTGCTCTGCTGATAGCCTCGGCACTCCAGATACCCGCCCAGTTTTGGGCCTCAGGGTATTCTGATCGTCATGGACGACGCGGTATATTCATGCTGGGTGCCATTCTCACCGGAGTCTGGGCATTCGCCCTGTTTCCGTTAGTGGCCACCGGTAATTTTTTGCTGATAGTACTGGGTATTTGCGGCGGGCTAGTATTTCTAGGCTTCATGTACGGGCCGCAAGCTGCGTTTTTTACAGAATTATTCAGCACTGAAGTACGCTATTCAGGTGCTTCTCTTGGTTACCAGCTAGGGGCCATTCTAGGCGGAGCGTTCGCCCCAACTATTGCCGTATATCTGTGGAGGGAATATGCCATAGTCTGGGTTTCAGTTTATATTGCTGTAGCTTCAGCTTTGGCCCTGCTATCAGTATTGATGCTAACGGAAACCTACAAAACGAGTCTGTCTGCTACCGAGTAGGGAAAATCAGTATTGCAGGTTTAGTTAACGTTACAAAGAGGAAGAGAGATTGGGCATAAAGGATTGTCATAACACCGCTGACTTTCGCCAATTGGCTAAAAAAAGACTACCGGCACCATTGTTTCACTATATCGATGGCGGTGCTGACGATGAGGTAACACTACGGCGTAACACAGAAGCTTTCGACAATTGCCGACTGATACCGAGTGCGTTGGCAGATCTCACGGGAATGGACCTTAGTGTAAATGTGCTTGGCCAGGACATCGATTGGCCGGTGTTTTGTTCGCCCACGGCAATGAGTCGTCTGTTTCATCATGAAGGTGAGTGTGCGGTCGCTCGCACAGCTCACAAACATAAAACTATGTATAGTCTCTCTTCACTGTCCACTACCAGTATAGAGGAAATTGGAGCTAGCACGTCAGGGCCAAAATGCTTTCAGTTATATATCCATAAGGATCGCGGGTTAAGCTGGGATTTTATTGAGCGATGTAAGGAATCGGATTTTTCAGCGATGTGCCTTACCGTGGATACGCTGGTGGCTGGCAATCGGGAGAAGGATCTCTACACAGGCATGGTGATTCCGCCAAAATTTACGTTGAGGAGCTTGCTAAGCTTTGCTAGCCATCCAAGTTGGAGCTTTAATTATTTGCTTAGGAAGAAATTCGAATTGGCCAATGTCGCTGGCAAGATTCAGGAAGGCACCGGTAAGCTGACTTCAGTAGTGGGTTACATGAATAGCCAGTTCGATCGTTCGATTACTTGGGAAGACGCGCAGCAGGCTATACAGCGGTGGGGTGGTCCTTTCGCTATTAAAGGCGTAATGTCAGTGGAAGATGCGCGAAGGTCGGTAGATATAGGTGCGAGCGCCGTAATGATTTCTAATCATGGGGGCAGGCAATTGGACGGTTCAACTGCTCCGTTTGATCAACTTGGGCCCATAGTCGATGCTGTCGGTGACAAGATTGAAGTCATTGTCGATGGCGGTGTACGACGCGGTACTCATGTACTCAAGGCGTTGGCCATGGGTGCCAAGGCCTGTATGATCGGCCGCGGCTACCTCTATGCCTTGGCGGCTGGAGGAGAGGCAGCGGTTGATCGGGCACTTACTCGTCTGCATGATGAAATAGAACGCGACATGATTTTGATGGGCTGTTCTTCTGTTAAAGAACTTGATCGCTCCAGATTACATTTCGACTGAAATATCAAAAAAGTTGGGGATACCTTGGTACTTAACCATGTTCGCTGGGGGTAATAGTGACGTCATCGTCCAATAACGGGGTCGCAAAGGGTGCTACATCAAAAGGCTCGCGCGATGCGTTGTGGCCCAATTACCAACCACCGAAAGATCTAATATTCAGCCATGGTAAAGGTAGTGAGTTGTACACTTCGGACGGCGACGTTTATCTAGACTTTTTGTCTGGCATCGCCGTGACTAGTTTCGGTCACACGCATCCCCACCTAGTGGCGACTCTCATGGAACAGGCGGGCAAACTCTGGCATTTATCTAACCTATTCAGAATTCCGGCCGCTGAGCAATTGGCCGACCGTCTAACCCAGAACAGTTTTGCCGATAAGGTGTTCTTTGCGAATTCCGGCACCGAAGCGGTGGAGGCTGGTATCAAAGCTATTCGGGGTTATCAGGTTGCTTCCGGATGCAGGGATCGCTACCGAATCATCGGTTTCACCGAGAGCTTTCATGGTCGTACCTTGGCGGCACTGGCAGCTGCTGGCAATGAATCTCAAATGAA
>Ga0209753_1000164_pt1 | contig 25472 bp, 23 predicted proteins | sample METZYME_3_550m_FD_187550 | JGI IMG/M metagenome (GOLD analysis project Ga0209753, IMG submission 187550) | Marine microbial communities from oxygen minimum zone in mesopelagic equatorial Pacific - METZYME_3_550m (SPAdes) (version 2) | ecosystem: Environmental > Aquatic > Marine > Oceanic... | reverse complement strand
ATTATCGTTATTGCAAGTGGGTATTCACCTTTATCAGTATACATTATCTTGTTCTTTGTCAGCCCAGTTCCCGGCATGATCCATTTGACTGGATCGTATACAAAAAGCCTGGCAAGATCAGATCATTTGCAGAAGGATTCTCCTACATCTATATCGGGACTGAATCTGCCGGTATTTACCGCTATTCCATTTATGGCGATCGTTTTGAAGCGCCAATTACCCGCGCTCAGGGATTAGCCAGTAATGAAATAACCGCCATCCACTTTGATAAAAGAACAGGGACCTTATGGGCAGCAACTGATGAATCTTTAGATTATACTTACACCAGAGAGGGTAATTGGACAAGTAATAAGTTGGATAATTATAATCTGCTAAGTGGCGTCAAAATCGAGCAGCTAGGTTCAAGCGAGAATTATCTTTGGGCATTGGCGGGCACATTATACCTTAAGCTGGACCGTGTATCCGGCATATTTTTGGGATCCTTCCCTTTTCCTGATGAAATGGAAATTAATTGGTCCAGCGGTCCCATTCGCTACGCTGAAGGTATTGATGACCTGCTTATGGAGTATACCGTAATGGACGGCTGGCTACTTAATCTTAATACGTTCATCAGTCCGGTTGGCAAACCTGTTAGGGCAACTTCCATTTATAAAGGCAGTACGAATACATTGTGGGTAGGTTCTGACAGCGGTATCATTTTTCAGGGAGATCCCTATATGAAATCATTTTATCCGCTTACATATGGGCTAGCCAATACGGATGTACAGGCAATGACGTATGAATTTCCATCTTGGGTTGGCGGCAGGACCTACCCAGGTGATCTAGGCGCCGTGACCCTGGCTGACCCTGAACGTGGCTATTTTACCTGGATTGAGGGAGAGACGGCAATTAACATTGACCAATTAGAAGTTTTTGGAAACTGTAGTGTAGGTAATGAAGTATGGTTTGGTGGTCAAAACGCGATTTATGTATATAATCGAAAAGATGATTTTTGGAGGACCTTAGATGCGACTCGGGGATTACCGGTTGGTAGGATTAAAGCGCTCGAACCTGATACTCATTTTGTCTGGGTCGCGTCAGCTTATGAAGTCAAAAAAATAAATATCAAAACGAAACGATCTGAAGCTTCATTGTTAAGCAGGTTATTGCAAAATAATTTTGTTCATGATATAGTATTGATCAATAATAAACTTTGGGTCAGTACTGAATATATGCTTTTTTGTTACGATATTAATTCTGAAACACTGTTGCCATTCAGGTATGTCGGAAATGTAGATTCGATAATTAACCGTATTGAACCAATGACAAAATTTTTTGCTCTAGACTCCGATGAAAACAAATTATATGCGGGTACGAATCAAGGAATAATCGCATATAATGATGTAAATTCATACTGGGAACTGGTTGCAGAGCCGACAATATATAATAATGATTTTGTAAGGGAATTAAATATTTATAAAAAACAATTATTCATTATTACGGATCGGGGATTGACTAGGATGCATATGAAAAAACAATTTAAACAACAATATAATTATCCATTCATTGGTGATGTCAATGACATTTATGTGACACGTGACAAATTATGGTTAGCCACAGATAATGGGCTAATACAGTTCAATTGGAAAAAAGACTTATAAATGGAACGTTATTTTAACAGTTTATTAATTGTATTCATCCTTTCGGGTACTACTTTTTTTGCACAAGATCAGAGCCGAAAAGGGCGGGGTTCCAAACGCAATGTAGATCAATTTAAAGTAACTGCATACCCGGTCGTCACTGAAGGTGATAATATTCGCCTGCTTGTATACGGTCTAATTCCTTACCAGTCATTACAATTTATAAAAGATGAAGGCGGTTTTAGTGCTGGTTACGAAGCTAGTCTTGGTATAAGAGATAAAGATGGAAACCAGATTGATCGCAATATATTTCAATCCACTGTATCTGTGGGTGATTATGTTAGTACAATTAACCGATCTGCTCGAGAAATTGTTATGGCTGAATTTATTGTTAAAGCCACCGAATATACTGTTGTTGCTGAGTTAATCGATGCGGATACTCGACTCAAAGGCATAGTCCGTGAAAAAATTGATATGACTGGATTATTACAGCCGTTAGCAATTTATCCTCCATTTTTAATCGGTGAATACCCAGGTAATTGGGGATTGGAAGAAAACAAGATCCCTGTATCTACCAAGGATATTAGCCATAAGGTCAAGGATTTCACTTTATTTTTATCAGGTCGGGTAAAGCCAGGTAATTTTACAATAAATGTGGTAGCAAAAGATGCAAATGATGATGTTTTTTGGGATAAAGAATTAAAACTTTCTTCTGAAAACGAAATATTTACTCGCCGTATCCTGATTGATCGAAAACCTGATGAAAATTTAACCGTGGCTATTGATGTAACGATCACTCAAAAAAATACGAGTGATTCAAAAGCGATGGAACTACGAATTAGGAAGCCAGGCCTTACAAGCTTCATCATAAATATCGATGATGCACTAAATCAGATGCGTTATGTTGTTACAGATGATGAATATAAACGTGTTAAAAATGCAAAACGTAAAGAGAAGGAGAAATTATTTTATCAATTCTGGAAAGACCGTGATCCTTCACCCGGGACTGTAGTAAACGAATTAATGGATCAGTATTATTATCGGGTAAGTTATACTAACGAACATTTTGCCGCTGTAGGTTCCCCAGGATGGAGGTCTGATATGGGTATGATATATATACTTTTTGGGCCACCGGATGATACGCAGAGGTCATTTAGTAGAGGTAGTCGCGATACATATGAAACATGGTATTATTATTCCATAAACAGAAATTTTAATTTTTATGATGATAACGGTTTTGGGGATTACAAACTCACCACTCCATATTTCCGAGGTGTTGGATGGTAGTATATGCTACCCTGACCAAATATTTTAAGTGATCGATCGATATTCTCATAGTGGGCTATCTAGTTATGAAAAATGTCCAGCTCAATTTCGTATACGATACATTGATCGTGTTAGAAAACAAGACGAAGGTATCGAAGCCTTTATGGGTAAGCGGGTTCATGAATCATTAGAATTTCTTTATAATAAAATACTTACTGGTAAAACTCCACTTCTTGATACAGTACTTGATAAATACGATGCGTTATGGACGGAAAATTGGCACGATCGAATTGCCATTGTGAAACGAGAAATTTCCGTAGGAAAAACCCGTCGGATTGGGGAAGCGTGCCTGGCTAGGTATTACCGCAACCAACACCCTTTTGAAACACCAGTTATCCATAATGAATTGGATATGAAATTTTCTATTGATTCGGATGGTACATATAAAATACGAGGTATTGTAGATCGAGTTGACCAGGTTGCAGATGGTTGTTACGAGATCCATGATTATAAGACATCTTCCCGTGCTATGAGCCAGAGTGAGGCAAATAAGGATCGCCAATTGGCGCTTTATCATATCGGATTAACAAAAATATTTCCCGATGTTCAAAAAGTAAAATTGATATGGCATTTCCTTAGGCAGGGAATTAGACGGGAAGTAGTAAAAAGTTCATTAGATTTGGACAAGTTAGTAGATAAAATCAAAGGGCTCATCGATACAATCAGGGAAAAAGAAAAAAGTAGTGGACAGTTTCCCGCCAAAGAATCAATATTATGTAACTGGTGTTATTATTGGGAAGAATGTCCCGCTAAGAATGGTACTAATCCGAATTTATATTAGCCTTGGTCAGAGATAGAAGCAATAGCCGGAACAGTTTTTCCCAACATTTCCTTATGCAAATAACCATTGGTTGCTAATAAATGTTGGTCATGGATGGTAAACGGTTTGCCATCCATACGGGACACTTTTCCACCGGCTTCCATAATCAATAATACACCAGCAGCATTATCCCAGGGTTGAAGGCCGATTTCCCAAAAACCATCTGCTTTTCCGCAGGCAACATAACATAGGTCTGCAGCGGCTGATCCAAGGCGGCGTACTCCTTGACTGATATTAGTGAAATCCTTAAACAATTTCATATTTGTTACCCATCTAAAATCATGTTCATAGGCAAATCCAGTAATCAATAATGCATCAGTGACCGATCTAGTAGTTGCAACATGAATAGGTTCGCCATTGCAATAGGCGCCCTCATTACGCTCAGCCCAGAATAAATTGCCTGCAGGCAATTCAGAAACAACTCCAAGAATTGGTTCATTATCTTTCATTAGAGCTATTGAAACACAAAAGGGAGCAAGACCATGTACGAAATTGGTCGTGCCATCCAAGGGGTCAATGACCCACTGATATGTTGAATCTGAAGAAATTTTCCCTGATTCCTCAGCAAGAATACCATGATCTGGGAAATTTGTAAGAATATCTTCTTTAATGGTCCGTTCCGCTTGTTTATCTATCTCAGTTACCAGGTCAGTAATGGTTGATTTACTAGATACTTTGTGATTCAAACCCTGAGCCTGCATAATGAGCTCAGACGCGTTTCGAGCCGCTGCCTTGGCTACCGACAGCAATAATTTTCTATTTTCCACTAATTATTATTAAACCGGATCGTGGTCCTGGGAAAAATAATCCTTGGTCATGGATTTCAGTGCTGTTGATAGTAAAATAATAGAAATAAGGTTGGGAAAGGTCATAAAGCCTAGAGCAGCATCACCGAAGGCCCAAATGGCCTCTAACTCAGCAATGGCACCGATAAAGATAAATAACAGAAACACCCACTTATAAGGTAGTATCGCTTTTTCAGAAAACAGGTACACCACAGATCGGTCACCATAAAATGACCAGCTTATAGCAGTGGATATGGCGAAAAGAAGGACCGATAACGTAACGATCTTATCTCCAAAATCAAATAACCAGCTTAAACCTTCCTTAAAGGCGAACGATGTTAGCAGGCTGCTATTCATTAATTTCATACCCTGGAAATATCCTTCTGCTAAAGCGGCGTCCGCCACAGCCTTTGATCCGGCAGAAATATTCACGTAGAATTCAGTATGTTGCCAAGCACCAGTAGTAATGATGACCATTCCTGTAAGAGTGCAGATCAAGATAGTATCAATGAAGGGGCCTAACATGGCGACAGCACCTTCACGAACGGGATATGAGGTTTTCGCAGTGGAATGCGCTATAGCAGCACTGCCTTGTCCAGCTTCATTGGAATAAAGTCCGCGTTTTATTCCCCAGAGCATAGTTAGGAGTATTCCTCCGCCACTACCAGCCACTGCAGCAGGTGGATTGAATGCCATAGATATGACCATGGAAAAACTACTTGCAATTAGATTGAAATTTCCCACCAATATCAGTGATGCGAAAAAAACATAAATAACCGCCATTATCGGTGCCAGGAATCCGGTTACATGGCCAATACGTTGAATGCCTCCAATGATCACTAATCCAACTATGAGGCACATAAATATTCCATTTATAACCTGTTGTACGGAAACACCAAATCCTGACCAGATGGTGTGTTTCAGGGTTAGAAAATGATCTTGACCAACAATCTGGCTGACTTCAGAATAGATTTGATCTGATACGGTGAAAGATTGAATAGAATTCCCTGTTGCAAATGAACAAATTATTGCGAAAGAGGCAAAAGCAACTGCCATCCATTTCCACTTAGCACCGAGGCCGTGTGCAATGGTATACATAGGTCCGCCAGCGGTGTGACCATCTTTGCGGATTTCTCGATATTTTAGGGATAAAGTACATTCGGAGAATTTCAAAGTCGTACCAAAAAATGCAGTTATCCACATCCAGAAAAGAGCACCGGGGCCACCATAATAAATGGCCGTTGCTACACCGGCAATATTTCCAATTCCTACTGTTGCCGAAAGAGCGGTTGTTAAGGCTCGAAAATGGTTTAAATCGCCTTCATCATCAGGATTATCATAAATACCGCGGGTCACATCTATACCGTGACGGAAGTAACGTATCTGTGGAAAACCAAGCTTTACTGTAACGAAAATGCCTGTTCCAACAAGTGCGATAATCATAAGTGGAACGGGTGAGAAGTCTGGAAAAGACCAGACCTGATCATAAAATTCTACACCAAATATTACCAGGATAAGAAATATGATCCCAAAAGCAATAGTACCAGCGCGTGCGTTATTCATTCAGTTTTCACGTTTAATCAAATAAAGTTGAAGAGTTAAGTTTACACGTACCTCTTTGAACTGGCAACTGGCAATTAGACCGAATGAAAGGGTAAATAAATATAATAATATGGCAATAATAGCAGGAGTAGATGAAGCAGGACGAGGTCCATTAGCCGGACCTGTAGTAGCTGCCGCAGTGATTCTACCAAATTCGTATAATCTAGAAGGACTTGATGATTCAAAAAAAGTAAGCCCAAAAAAAAGATCGAAGTTATTTATTGATATATATCAGCAGGCCATATCTATTGGCTTAGGAATTATTTCAGCAGCTCAAATTGATAAAACCAATATATTGGACTCTACTCAGCAGGCCATGAAAATGGCCTTGGGTCAATTAAAACAAACACCCGATCAGGCCTTAATTGATGGCTATGCATTGCCATCACAGATCATACCGAACAAAGGGGTCATAAAGGGAGACCAAACAGTTGATGTAATTAAAGCGGCTTCAATTATTGCTAAGGTTACGCGTGATAATATGATGGAACACTACGATATAATTTTTCCAGTATATGGTTTCAAAAAACATAAGGGTTACGGAACCAGGGAACATATGGAAAAACTTCTACTAAATAAAGCATGTGCTATTCATCGCAAGACTTTCAAGCCAGTTGCAGCTGCAATGCCTACATTATCCTGGTTGCAGAAACAGGACAGAATCGAACAATGGGGAGAACAGGTTGCGGCTGTTTATTTGATGGAAAGGAGTTACAAAATACTATCCATGAATGCCACTTGTGATCCTTATGGCGAGATCGATATTATTGCCGAAAAGAATGGAAAAACAATTTTCGTAGAGGTAAAAACATACGATAAAAAATATCTGAGCACATCAGAGCAAAATTTTGATCAAAATAAATTAAAAAAGCTGAAGGAAGCTATAGATAAATACGATGTAGACATGAAGGTTAAAAAAGATATTTCCGTGGATTTTATCTGTGTCTACCTGCAAGCGTTGCCACCAAAGTTCAAACATTTTAAATGCATAAGTTTAGACGTATAATGTTTATTTTTTATCCGATCGTGAAATATTCTAAATTCTAATTCTATGAAAGAATCCAAAATCTATAAGGAAGTTCGTTCACTTACAATTTTGGTCATGATTGCCTTTTTGTTGAAAGCGACTCTTGTTGAAGCATATATCGTGCCCACAGGTAGTATGGAAAACACGATCATGACTGGTGATTTCCTTATTGGGAATCGCTTTGTTTACGGTATGCGAACACCGGATTGGGTCGGAATCCCATATACTGATATCGGATTTGACCTACCGTATATCGTTTTTCCACAATTTCGCAAAGCCAAACAAGGTGATATTATCATTTTCAAGTATCCACGGGATACGCACCAAAAATATGTAAAACGTTGCATTGCCTTACCGGGGGATACCATAGAAATTCGGGCCAGGCGTATTTACGTGAATGGTCGAGAGTATGCCCAACCAAAACATGGAAGATTTCAGGGAAGAATGGATGAGTCTGGTAGAAATAATCCAATGATATTTTTAGGCAATAAGGGAAATAAAGATCATTTTAAACAACTTCGGGTGCCCAAAAAAGGAGATGAAATTGCGGTGAATCCTGCCAATGCTCAATTACTTCTTCATTTGATTGTCCTTGATGGACACAAGCTCACCATAAAGAGTGTGTCTAGGGAATATGTATTTACTATGACAGACCCAGAGAACCTACTGCGCAGAAAGAAAAATGAATCCGTTTTTGATGATTATTATCCACTGGGGAATAAAATTAATCCTTGGATGAACAATTTACCTAACGGTGAATTGTATCTGGATGGCAAATCAATCAAAGAAATACCATACTACACCGTTGAACAGGATTATTTCTGGGCCATGGGTGATAACCGGGATGATAGCTATGACTCACGCTTCTGGGGTTTTGTGCCACGAAAATATCTATTGGGGGAAGCATTATTTGTTTACATGTCACTAAATTTTAAAAACAAGATGCCCAGATTTGACCGGATTGGGACGGTTTTGAATTAATATATTTGACCTTGCCTACATCTTAGATTGGTGTGTATTTTAACGCACATGGTTGGTACATTACTAAACACTGTAACAGCCGTTACCTCGGGTTCCCAATGAACCGAACTATTTTTATCCTGACGGTTATTGCCGCCTTGACGGCCCAAGAAGGAAGTAATGGTACAGCAGATCCATCTGCGGTTACTGGCGCCGCTGAAGATACAACCAGCAATGATTCATTAGCCTGGGTTGGCGATTCACTTGGTGTTGCGGTAGATACGATTGGCCCTCCGATGGATCTCGATTATGGCTATAAGGGATTTATGTGGGGTGCGCCACTGGGTTCCATACCAAACTTACAATATATGGGCGTACCAATGTTTATTCGCGATAGTACAGCATTACAGATGTCTGGTTTTCTTGGACAGGAAGCTGTGATCATAGAATATGTATTCTCCGATAGCGGATTCTGGAAAGTAGAAATTCAATATTCCCTGGATCCATCTGATTATGAATCCCACCTGGAATTATTCACGCAGGTCGAAAGAAGCCTTTCAGAAGTATATGGATTTCCACAAACAACCGATCGCATCGAATCAGGTGCTATGGGTGTACACGATATTGTCAATATTGGTTTTGAAAGGGCGTTTTATTTTTCATCCTGGAATGTCTCTCCGGTAAAAATAAGCCTTTTGCTGAACAGTATTGTTCAGGTGCCAAAAAATGACTTGAATATATTTGGTGATGATATGTCTATTATGAAATTGGTCTACTATAATCCTGATTACATGATCATGGCTGAAGAAATAATTGTGGAAGAACCACCACCGTCCATATTTGATATTTACTGACCATATATATTTCCATGCTGCGACCAGTACTCTTAGTCGTTTTAGCTGTACAATTTTCATTCTGTCCAGAGCGCCCGCGAATGATCCGCTATTTCAATTACCAGTGCGCACAAGGTGAGGCTCTGGAATTGGCCAAAAATTCTTTGCTGGATTTGGGTTACAAAATTGACCTAGTAGCTCCGGAGGGGTTCTTCATGTTGACAAAAATACAGGGTGTGAAGAAAGATATTAGGCAGTATGATTTCCGAATCGCGGTGTTGGTTGAAGACCGAGTGGAAGTCATTATTGTTGCCCAAAGAAAAGTCTTTAAACGTGATTCCGAAGCTAGCATTGGCGGTAAGGATTTGATCCAGACTGAAGTATCAGACAAGCTACCTTATAGTTTGCAACGATCCATATTTTACCCTATTATTGATGAATTTACAAAAAACGGCCTGGTGGAAGTAAAAGATATCACCCTGCGTGCCAGTGCTTGAATCCATAAAAAATATTATTTGTAAAGTGATGTTGCTGGCATGAAATTAAATTTCGTATTTTATTTAACTATCGGTAATTTGGAGTATCATATATGGCTAGTGAAATAAATACTAAAGACCAGCTTGCGGCCATGCTTTCTGCTAAATTAAATGAATTCCTTGATGGGGTCAGTGATAGCTATGGCAAGGTTATACTTGATGAACTTGTGGCCAGATTAGAATACACTGTGACGGATTTCAAAGATGAAGTAGGTGATATAATGGAGCAAATGTTAGAAAATGCTGCCAATAAAAAAGAGATCCTTGCGGACCTTATCGCGAGAGAAACTAAACCGACCGTGGCTGAAGAAGCAACGAATGGGGAAGCGTCCGTAGGACCTTCAGGAGAAGGTGATCGGGAAATAAGTGAATGGGAAAAAAAGTTAGAACAATTAGGATAATTTAAGGATTGACAGTATCTAATGAGCGTAAAGGACAAGATAATTTTTGGAGTGTTACTAGTATTGATCGGAGTAGCTGGTTATTTTCAATATATGGCTACTAATATGATAGCGCGGATGGACGAATTAAATAAGAATGATTCGGAACATGTAGATGTGGTTCATAATGAGTTTAGGGAAGACCTACGCAAGCTAAATTTACAATTTATAGGACGGGGTAAACACCTACAGAAAGCACAACAGGATATTATTGCCAATACCAAATATATTGAATATGTCACTGATTCACTGGGGAATGCTATTCAAGTGGTACAATATAATCTCGATGAATTGGATCGCACTGTATCCAAGCAGTTTGCCAATGTTGAAGATGATATTCAAGATCTGACTGATAGTTTTAACCGTGAGCGGCGTCGCAGTAAGAGTGAACGGACGGAAATCAAACAGACGATAACGGTTATGCAAAGTGAAATTAAGGTACTTAATGACAAGGTCTTTGGCGTACCAGAAGAAGAAAAAGAGAAGAAGAAATAATTTTATTTAAATTATAATGCAATGGCTGTTGAGATCATCAGCCATTATTATTTACTATACTAACTACATATTCTTGGATTTTTCCACCAAATAGTTTATTTGAGGCAATTAATTAAACTAACAATTCAGGCTAATTTTTACATAAATATTGAAGTACTTAAAGTAAATTATTTGCAAGGGAAATTTTGTTATTTACCGATAGAATTATCGACAAATAAACCGACAATTTATAAGAGATTGAATATAAAAAAGTGGGGTAGATTTCACGATGACCTCGGAACAAAGTGAAGATCTACCCCTTCCACATACCAAAGGTACCAAACCAGCACCTTCTTGTCTTAAAGTAAAAGTTTAATAAGCTATTTCCAAGCTAATTATTTAAACCAGAATTTGGTGCCGAGGGCCGGAATCGAACCGGCACGGGGTTGCCCCCATCGGTGTTTGAGACCGACGCGTCTACCAGTTCCGCCACCCCGGCTTTGTTCAAATATTTAATTTATTAGTCTGAACTTATTAAGTTAATTATTTAGATGTCAAGGACGTAGAATTGTTTAATCATAGAATTAAAACTATATTCCTATCAGCTAAATAATACAAATCTCTTACGGAAAAAAAAATAATGATAACACCAAAGAAACTAATTAAAAATGCTGAAGATTATCCAAATGAACCTGCATTTTCATTTAAAGATGAAAATGATGATTGGCATACGGATACATGGTTAGAATTTCGTGATTTTGTTTATCAAATAGCAAAATCCTTGATAGCACTAGGTATAGAACCCAATGATAAGGTTTGTATCTATAGTTATAACCGAAAAGAGTGGTTTGGTTGTTATGCAGCTACACAAATGATAGGATCTATAGTTGCAAGTGTTTATCATACTTGTTCATCTGATGAGGTTGAATGGATCGTCAAGAATTCCAACGCTAAAATTATTTTTCTTGGTAATAACCCAAATGATAATGGTGAAAAGAAAAAGATGCCCCATTATCGGATCCTTCCTGTTCTGGGACAGTTGGATCACATTCAACATGTAGTTTTAATGAAAAATATAGAACAATCGAATCATGAAAAAATGGTGGACTGGGATGATTTCATAAACTATGGGAGCGATATTAATGAATCTGAGGTTCATGCTAAGCTTAATAATATCAATGTGAATGATACTGCATCCTTAATCTATACTTCAGGTACAACTGGTAATCCAAAAGGCGTAGAACTTACACATGCTAATTGGAGTTTCGAAGTTTCTAGGTCTCAAGAAATCTTAGAGTTTAATCAGGGAGAGAAATACGTATCCTGGTTGCCGCTAGCTCATGTTTTTGGACAGTTGGTAGATAATCATTCATGGATTAAAGATGCTTTACATCTGCATGTTGTTGATAGTCCTTTGAGTATTGTTGATTATGCTAAAGAAGTTAAACCTCACCTTTTTATTGGTGTTCCTAGAATATATGAGAAAATATATTCAAACTTAAAATCAGTAATTGATAGTAAAACAGTAATTAAAGTTGGACTAAAAATTCCATTTGTATCATCAATATTCAAGGGGTTATTAAAAAATGCTATTGGTTTTTCCAATACCCGTTTTGCTGGAACTGGAGCTGCTCCTATAAACCCTGAAATATTAAACTTTTTTCTTTCTTTGGATATTCCACTTTATGAAGGGTATGGAATGACTGAAAATACCGCGATTGCTACGACAAATTATGAAGGCAACAATAAAATTGGCACGGTTGGTAAAGCTATAAATGAAACAGAAATAAAAATAGCAGATGATGGCGAGATCTTAATTCATGGAAAACATGTAATGAAGGGTTATTATAATAACCCGGACGCAACGAATGAAACCGTGCTTAATGAATGGCTTCAAACTGGTGATATAGGAAAAATTGATGCGGAAGGTTACTTATCGATAACAGGCAGGAAAAAAGAAATATACGTCAGTTCTGGAGGAAAGAATATTGCTCCGCTTGTAATTGAAGAAACCATGAAGTCGATACCTTTGGTTTCGCAGTGTTACTTAGTTGGAGATAAAAGAAAATACTGTACAGCATTATTCACTCTTGATGTTGGGGTAATTTTAAGAGATAAAGTTGATGTTGAAAGAAATAAAATTCCAAAAGATCCGAATGAACAATTAACCGTACTTAAAGAAAAAGGATTTAGTCTTGCTGATTTTACAGACAGTAAGGATACCTTTAAAGAAATAGAACTGGATGTTAATAAACTCAATAATCGTTTTTCTAACCCAGAGCAGTTAAAGAAATTTTCAATTCTGCCACGAGATTTCACAATAGATGATGGTGAATTAACGCCCACATTAAAAATTCGCAGAAAACAGATTAATAAAAATTGGTCTTCAGTGATTGAATCTATGTACGCGGATTAATTTTATGGATAAAATATCACTATTGGGCTGTGGCACTTGGGGCAGTGCAGTCGCCCAATTGCTAGCGGAAAAAGGGCTGACAGTTACTGCTTGGCAGCGCAATGAGGAAAAAGCAGCAAAAATGGCTCGAACGCGGAAACACCCAAACCTTACTGATCTAGTATTTAATGAGAAAATTGTATTTACCTCTGACCTAAACGATACCTTGAAAAGTGCGGATATTATTATACTAGCTACACCGTCCCACAGCATCAGGGAATTGGTACCTAGGGTGGAATTCGGCATGAAAGCTCAAAGTATAATTGTTAACTTGGCCAAGGGAATTGACCTTAACACCTTGATGACCATGAGTCAATTAATTCAGGTGGAGTCTAATATAGGTAGCGACCAGATCGTCTCTCTCTATGGGCCCAGTCATGCGGAAGAGGTGGTCCGCAAACTACCTACAACACTTGTGGCTGCCTGCCCCAAAAACACTACGTCAAAGACGATCCAGGAACTACTGTCTACTGAAGTGTTAAGGGTATATCGAAATAAGGATATACTAGGGGTGGAAATAGGTGGTTCGCTAAAGAATGTTATGGCTATTGCCGCCGGTATTTGTGATGGTATTGGTTACGGGGATAACAGTAAAGCAGCTATCCTAACCCGCGGTATCACAGAAATGACTCGCCTTGGTCTCGTTATGGGCGCTAAGAAATCGACCTTTTCAGGCCTCAGTGGGATTGGCGATTTGCTAGTGACCGCCCTAAGTAAGCATAGCAGAAATCGCTACTTAGGAGAAGAGATCGGACGTGGAAGATCCCTACAGGATGTAACGGATAACATGGATATGATTGCGGAAGGGGTCAACACGTGCCGTGCCATCCCGCGCATTATTGAAAAATATAATATTGAAATGCCCATTGCTAATTCAGTATACGGTATCCTTTTCGAAGACAAGAACCCTCTAGAGGCTGTAAAGGAATTAATGACTCGGAACTTGACCGCTGAAAAACGCTGATTAATTTTTCAAACCTAGCTAATTTCGCGGCCAGCCCTTGTAGTTCAATGGATAGAATAGATCCCTCCTAAGGATTAGATGTAGGTTCGATTCCTACCAAGGGCACAGGTAAAAATGGAGAAAGCATGTTAAAACCAAGACGAAAGATTATTAAAAAAGAATTAAAAAAAGATCCGTATATAGAATTCCTATCCAAAGCCAAGAGTAATGTAGATGAAAACAAGATATTATACACGCGCTTGGTGCTGGGTACAGTGGCCATTATAGTGGCCTTATTATTTTTTACGAACAATTTACAAAAAAGCAAAGATGCAGGTGCGGAGTCTCTTGGGAAAGCACTAGTCACCTTGGCCAGTGGTGATTTAGATAATGCTACACTGCAATTTGAATTTGTTGCCGATGAATATGATAATAATGAATCTGGTACTTTGGCAAAATATTACCTAGCCCGCGCTCATTTTAACGAAAAGGATTACCTGGCGGCATATTCCTACTTGAATGAGATCGCCGACGCGAACTTCAAGCTGGCCCAGTTTCCAGTAAGTATCTACAAGATGTTGGGTTTCATTGCCTTAGAAGATGGTGATCAGGCTGCTGCGATGGATTATTATGAACAGGCCCTGGATAAATCGAAGATCGCACAACAGGAACAGAGTATTACCCTGGATCTAGCTGATGTACTGCTGAAAATGGGTGATTTCAGCCGTAGCCAAGAACTGGTACAAAAGGTATTGGATGAAGCAGCGCCGCGTTCACCTGTGAATAGCAGGGCAGAAGAATTAATCGGACGTATTGAATTTGCCCAATTAAACGGCTATTAGCTCTTGTAAAAAACCAAGAAATAGGATATTTTTGACCGATGAAAAGTGGGTGCATGCACCCACTTTTCGTTTCTTAGAAATGGATATGATACAAGAACATATTAAGGCATTACTACCCGATGGGGTGTTCCTGCTGGATGTAAAAGAAGATTATCATCAGAGTGTAGTGAATTGTGTTATTGATGCAGAAAAGCCGGTGGACCTGGATTTGACGACAACTGTTTCTAGAGTCATAAATGATTCGGGAATTATCGATAAAGAATACCCTGATGGTATGGTGCTCCATGTTTCATCAGCCGGTATTGATGCACCGCTGATGTACGTTTATCAGTATCGAAAAAATATTGGCAGAGTTATAAGTATTACTATTGAAAAGAATGGTAATCCTTACAGTACTGAAGCACAATTACTGGATGTTTCTGATGATAGCGTTCTTGTACAGCGAACAAAATCCGCTGATGAATGGGTTTCAATAACGGATATTATCCATGCCAAGGTATTATTAAAATTTTAGTGGTTGAGGAGGTCGAATTTGATTAATCGAGAATTGATCGATGTATTTTCAGAAATTGCGCGTGAAAAGAATGTGGATCGCTCTGAGTTGGGCTCCATTATTGAGCAACTGTTTCTCCATCTGGTTGAGCGGGATCGAGGAGACTCTTCAAACTGCAGTGTGATTGTGAATCTTGACAAAGGTGAACTAGAAATATATGCAGAGCGAGATATTGTGGATGATTTGATGGATCCAGTATTGGAAATCACGCTGGAAGAAGCTCTAAAATTAGCGCCGGGAGAAAATTTTCAGGTTGGTGATTCCTTTGTTGAAGTGATCGACCCTAGCATTTTTGGCCGGCGACTGGTAACAGCAGCAAAACAATTCTTCAGTCAGCGCCTGCAGGATGTGGAAAAACGCTATGTTTATGAAGATTATTCGCAGCGGATCGGTGAAATAGTAATTGGTACGGTACGCCAGATGCAGCGAGACAATATTTATATAAATATTGACCAGGCGGAACTGCTGATGCCAAGAGTCGAACAGATCATAACAGAACGGCACCGCAGGGGCGATACGCTAAGGGCGGTGGTAAAATCAGTGGAAGTTACACCGCGCGGGCCGGAGATAATTATTTCCCGAACTGATAATCATTTTCTATATAAACTATTTGAAATGGAAGTACCAGAGATCGAAGACGGTATTATTGATATTCAGGCGATTGCCCGTCAGCCGGGAGACCGATCCAAGATTATTGTGCGGTCCAATGATCGCCGGATAGATCCGGTTGGTGCCTGTGTAGGTATGCGCGGAAGCCGCATCCAGGCTATTGTCAGAGAATTAAATAACGAAAAAATTGATATAGTCAATTACAGTGAACAACCTGAAGTACTAATATCAAGGGCCCTTTCTCCAGCCACACCCCTAGACCTTTATATTGATGAAGACGATAAATATTGTGTTGCCCTATTCAATGATGATGAACTGGAATTTGCAATTGGCCGCGGTGGGGTCAATATCAACCTGGCTTCACGAATAACGAATTACCGTATTGACGCGTTTGGTAAGAAAGAATATGACCGTAATCAGAAACAGCAAACCACACCGTTGGCTGAGATACCTGATTTCAAACCAGCAAAAGCTAAATTATTAGATGATGCTGGAATTGTGACCGTATCTGATCTACTAAATGCCGATGAAAAAGAAATCTTGGCGATTGATGGCTTTGGTGAAAAAACACTGGAAGATGTCTTTAACTTAGTGGCTAATTATGTTGAAGCAAACAATGAAGAAGAGGTTAAAGAGGAAGTGAACGTAGAACAATTATTGGATGACTTGAAAGAACAGGAATCGGTCTCAGGAGAATCTGCAACCGAAGAAAAACCTGCGGATGATCAGAAAACAGAAAAAGAAGAAGATAATCAATCAGAGACTACCGCGGAGGAAACACCTATCACGGAAGGTGAATTGACGCTGGAAGAGAAAAGTAAGTAAATCCCTATGGCTACAAGACAAACACGAATTTTTCAGATTGCCAAAGACTTGAATATATCCCACACAGAAATACTTACCTTTTTGAAAAACAAGGGTGTTGAAGTATCGAGTCATATGTCCCCTGTGGACAAACATACACAAGATATGATTCAGGCGGAATTCCATAAAGAAAGGGAAGACATTGATCGGTTTCGAAAAGAACAGGTTCGTCGTGAAATACACCAGACGCGCATTGACGAACAGCAAAAGTCGCAGAAAAAACTAAATCTCTTGAGCCTTGATGAACAGCGCACGCTTGAAAAAAAGGAACAGAAAAAAGAAAAACAAAAGGCCGAAGAAAAGGCCATAGAGGAAGAACGTAAAAAGGCGGAGCAAGCCAAACAGGAAAAACAGGAAAAACAGGAAAAATCAGTAAAATCGAATCAGCACAAGCTTCGTAAGATTGACCTGAGCGAGATCAAGTCGAAAATCGGTACTATTACGCGCAAACCACCTATAAAAACTGATAAGCAGCAGGAACCAGCGAATCGTTCGGCCAAAGACGCAGTGAAACAGACACTAGCCAGGATGGATAAGAAAACTAGGAAAAAAATATATAAAAAGGACCGCAAGCAAGTTGCCGATGAAATAATTGCTGAGGACGATGTCCAAAAGATCCAGATCCCTGAATATTCCAGTGTCGATGAACTGGCGAAAATCATGGAATTGAGCCCCAGTGATATTATTCAAGAATGTATATCCTTAGGAAAGCTTGCTACTATTAATCAGCGTCTAGATTGGGAAGTCATTGAAATGCTAGCTGAAACTTTCGGATACAAAGCAGAACCAGTAAAAGATGTTGCGGAAGAATTGTTTTCCCTCGATGAATCACAGGAAGACCTCGATAAGGCCATTCCCCGAGGGCCGGTAGTGACTGTTATGGGACACGTGGACCATGGGAAAACATCATTACTAGACTACATCCGGGATGCGAATGTTGTTGCCGGTGAATCTGGTGGTATTACTCAACATACGGGGGCCTACCAGGTAGATCTACCAAAAGAAGGTAAACGGATCACTTTCCTGGATACACCGGGCCATGAAGCATTTACGGCAATGCGTGCCCGCGGCGCCCAGGTCACCGATATTGTTGTCCTGGTGGTGGCGGCAAATGACGGCGTTATGCCCCAGACAGCAGAGGCGATCAGCCATGCCAAGGCGGCGGGTGTACCGCTGGTGGTGGCAATTAACAAGATGGATCTACCAGATGTTGATCCGGATCGGGTAAAACGAGAATTATCAGATAATGAGGTATTACTTGAAGATTGGGGCGGTAAGGTTCAGGGTGTAGAGATTTCGGCAAAAAATGGTATGGGGATAGATGACCTGCTGCAATCGATCCTGGTGGAAGCAGAAGTGCTGGAATTGAAAGCGAACCAGGATACACTGGCCCGGGGTACAGTGATTGATTCAAAGCTAGACAAGGGTCATGGACCCATGGCTACTATATTGATCCAAAAAGGTACACTGAAAGTGGGTGATCCATTTATTTGTAATAATTATGCCGGTAAGGTTCGGGCCATTATGGATGAACGTGGACAACGAATCCAGGAAGCGTTGCCTTCAGAAGCAGTGCAGGTTTTGGGTTTTGACCAAGTACCTCAGGCAGCGGACATTTTTTCAGTTGTTGATGACGCACGTGATCTGAAACGCCTGGCAGCAGATCGGCAACGCACCAAACGAGAGATCGATCAGCGCAAGATCAAAGCCACAACCTTGGATTCAATTTCGGCGAAGATCAAGGAAGGATCTGTGAAGATACTGCCACTGGTGATTAAAGGCGATGTAGATGGTTCGATCGAAGCATTGAGTGAAACACTGGAAAAAATAAAGAACGAGGAAGTTGGAATTCAGATCATACACAAGTCCGTTGGTCTTGTTACTGAATCCGACGTTTTGCTGGCCGCAGCCTCCGGAGCAGTGGTCATCGCTTTTCATGTACAGGTGGACGCCAACGCGAAACTGCAGGCCCAACAGGCTGGGGTGGATATCCGCTCTTACAACGTGATCTATAACGCAGAAGAAGAGGTCAAAATGGCCCTGGAAGGATTGTTGGAACCAGAAATAAAGGAAGAGATAGTTGGCCGAGCCGTGGTCCAAGAAATGTTCAAAATACCAAAGCAGGGTTTTATTGCTGGATCACGAGTAGATGAAGGTATCATACTGCGTGGTGCCAAAGCGCGGCTGATTCGGGATGATGAAGTAATACATGAAGGGACTGTCACTTCCCTGAAACGATTTAAGGATGATGTGAAAGAAATCAAGGAAGGTATGGAATGCGGCATCGGCATTGATGGCGCGGGGAAATTCAAAGAAGATGATGTAATTGTGGTCTACGAAATACAATCTATAAAGAGGACACTTGAAGTATAGACATGCAAGAACTGCCATACAAGCGGACCGATCGCGTCGGTCAGCAGATCAGGGAAATACTCGGACAGATCGCCCTCAAACACATTGACCTGAGTCACTTGGGATTCATTACCTTTACAGAGGTCAATGTTTCTCCCGATCTGCGCAGTGCCAAAATATTCTACAGTGTGATCAATCCAAAATACTCAAAGGATGAACTACAAGCGGCCATGAATGACCTGCGCAAAGCATTCCGGAAATACATTGGCCCTGAACTAAAAATCAAGAATATACCTAAACTTAAATTCTATTTTGATGAATCACAGGAATACAGTGAAAAGATCGATAAACTGCTAAAAGACCTGAAAAATATTACATGATTATAAATATTAATAAACCCACCGGATGGACCTCATTTGATGTGGTCAAGAAAGTGCGGGGTATTATAAAGGAAAAGAAAGTCGGTCACGCTGGTACACTGGATCCTTTTGCCGAAGGTGTACTGGTGCTAGGCACGGGACCTGATACAAAAAAACTAACAAATATCACGACGGCCAATAAAACCTACCGTGCGGACCTGACTCTAGGGAAGGCTACAGATACGCTGGACCTAGATGGAAAAATCAGTGCGGAGGCAGTGGTGCCGAAATTGACTAAAGAAATCATTACTGCTGTCCTAGACACTTTTGATGGCCCGCAGGAACAAATGCCGCCCATGTATTCGGCCAAACATGTAAATGGCCAGCGGTTGTATAAATTGGCTCGGAAAAACAAAACAGTGGAACGGGTCCCGGTAAGAATATCTATTGACCAAATCAGTCTGCTTGATTATACGGAACCGGTGATCACATTCGAGGTAACCTGTTCCAAAGGCACTTACGTACGAGTACTGGGGGCAGATATAGCAGTAAAACTAGGCACGGTGGGTCATTTGACAGCCCTGACCAGGACTAGGGTCGGAACATACCATATTGCTGATGCGACGACTATCGAAGAATTAAGTAATAGTTGAAGGTATTCAACCAGATAAATGATGTGCGGGATTGCGAGGGCAGTGTGGTCACCATTGGTACTTTTGATGGCTTGCATCGCGGCCATCAGGATATTATCAAGACGCTAACCACTATTGCGACGGCTAAGGGTAGTAAAGCGGCGGTGGTTACCTTTGATCCGCACCCGCGGCACATTCTGGACAAAAAGAACAAACTGTCCCTTTTAATGACCTTGGATAAGAAACAGGCCCTACTTGAAGAACTGGGTGTAGATGTGCTGTTGGTGGTACCTTTTACAGAAAAATTTTCCCATATAACAGCGGATGGGTTTATGGATAATGTGATCATGAAACATTTTCATCCATCAGAGATCGTGATAGGTTACGACCATCATTTTGGTCATAAGCGGAAAGGGTCACCTAAATTTTTACAAGATTACGCTGAAAAACGTGGTATCAAACTCGATATTATCAATCCGGTTGCGGATGACAAGGTCTTCATATCAAGCACTCATATTCGGGATTTGATCGGTAATGGTTTCGTACGAAGAGCATCCTTTGAACTAGGATGGGTATATGGATTTCGAGCCACGGTAGTACATGGCTCTGGTCGAGGCAAGGGTTTGGAATTTCCAACGGCGAATGTGGTTCCGATAGATAATGATCAACTTATGCCAAAGCCAGGGGTATATTTAACCCGGGGTAGACTTAATGGTGATTTTATCGTAGGAATGTGTAATTTCGGCACGCGTCCAACGTTTAACGAGACAGAGTTGGTGCTGGAAATTAACTTTTTTATATCTAACATGGACGACATCTATAATCGTGAGATTTACATTGAATTCCTGGAAAGAATACGCGATGAAAAGAAATTTGACAATCCGGATCAGCTGGTAACTCAGTTACGCCAAGATAAGAAGTATTGTCTGGAATTAAAGAAAAAGTATGAATAAGGAGAAATATGCCTTTAACAATAGAAGAAAAAGAAAGTATCGTATCCAAGTTTGGAGAAAATAAAATGGATACAGGATCTGCGGCTGTACAAATCGCCCTGCTTACCAGCAGGATCCGACAGTTGACGACCCATGTAACGAAACACAAAAAAGATAACCATTCTCGTCGCGGGCTGGTAATGCTCGTAGGACAGCGTAAAAGACTGATGAAGTATTTACGAAAAACAGACCTTGAAAAATACGAGAATGTGGTTAATGAACTGAAGATAAGAGGATAAGTAAGAATAAAATGATAAAAAAAGAGATAGAGATAAACGGAAAAACACTACATATAAGTACCGGACAGGTAGCGAAACAGGCTGCTGGATCAGTAATGGTAAGCTATGGCGAGACAACGATCATAGTGGCTGTGAACGCGTCTAAGGAAATTCGGGAAGGCATTGATTTCTTTCCCCTGCAGGTAGAATACCGTGAACGGCACTATGCCGGCGGTAAGATACCTGGCGGTTTTTTCAAAAGGGAAGCACGTCCCGCAGAACGGGAGATACTTACTTCCCGACTGACAGACAGGCCCATACGGCCATTGTTTCCTAAATCATTCAAATATGAGACACAGGTGATTATCACTGTGCTAAGTACTGATGGTGAGAACCCAGCAGATGTACTGGCAGGTGTAGGCGCATCGGCAGCACTGATGATATCCAACATCCCCTGGAACGGCCCCATTGCTACGGTGCGAGTAGCCCAGGTGGAAGACAATTTCATTGTTAATCCCACCAAGACAGAAATAGAAGAATCTGCGCTGGAACTGATCGTTTCTGGAAACAGCGAGACCATTGTCATGGTGGAAGGCGAGGCGGATGTCATCCCGGAAAAGGTATTCGTGGACGCATTGAAATTTGCCCATGAAGATATTAAGAGGATCGTCGCTCTACAAGAAGAGATGGTGGCTGAGATAAAACCAGAAAAACGTGAAATACCAGAAGAAGAGTCAAACAAAGATCTGGCAGCAGCAGTGGATAAGTCCCTGGGTGCTGAGATCGAGCGTATTATTCAGATCGGTGATAAAAAGGAACGAGAAACTGCAACCAAGGAACTGCATGATAATACAGCAACGGCAATGGCAGAGGAATTCCCGGAATCGGAAAAAGAGGTTAAGAACTTGGTGAATGACAAATTCAAGGCAGCTTTCCGCGAACGAGTACTGGAAACGGGCGTCCGCAGTGATGGCCGCGGTACCACAGATATCCGCGATATCACCATTGAATCTGCATTTCTTCCCCGAACCCATGGTTCGGCACTGTTCACCCGCGGTGAGACCCAGGCCCTGGTAGTAACCACCCTGGGCGGCAAAAGAGATGAGCAAATCATCGATAGCATGGATGAAGATTATAAGAAGAACTATTATTTGCACTATAATTTTCCACCCTACTGTGTAGGCGAAGTAGGCCGGGTTGGTTTTACCAGCCGTCGTGAAGTAGGGCATGGCAACCTAGCGGAACGATCCTTGAAACCAGTCCTACCAACTTATGAGGAATTTCCGTATACCGTCCGGATCGTTTCAGAAATTATGGAATCGAACGGTTCGTCATCGATGGCAAGTGTCTGCGGAGGCTCACTAGCCCTCATGGATGCAGGCTGCCCATTGAAGGAACACGTAGCCGGTATTGCCATGGGCTTAATCCTAGATGGAAAACGCCACGCTGTGCTAAGTGATATCTTGGGTGCGGAAGATCACCTAGGTGATATGGACTTCAAAGTGGCTGGCACTAAAGATGGTATCTCGGCTATCCAGCTGGATCTAAAGATCGAAGGTATTTCATTTAAACTTCTAGAAGAAGCGCTGGAACAGGCTCGGTTGGGTCGACTGCACATCCTAGAAAAAATGAATGAAGCATTGAGCAAACCGGGAGAAATTTCCGATTTTGCACCAAAGATCATCACCCTTAGTATTAATCCAGAAAAAATAGGCGGACTGATCGGACCAGGTGGAAAGACCATTAAGAAGATCATCGCTGATACGGAATGTGATGTAAATGTGGATGATGATGGTACAGTTACCATCTTAGGTGTGGACAAGGTTAAACTGGAAGAAGCGGCTGAAATAGTGAAAGCAGTGACCCTGGAACCAGAAGTGGGTATGGAATTTGACGGTATCGTAACCCGCATGATGACCTTTGGCGCTTTTGTAGAAATTGTGCCAGGTAAAGAAGGTTTGGTACACATTTCTGAAATGGATTGGGGACGCACCGAAAAGGTGGAAGATATTTGTAAAACGGGTGACGCTATGCGGGTGAAACTGATCAAGGTTGATGATCAAGGTCGGCTAGATCTGAGCCGTAAGGCGCTGTTGGATAAACCGGAAGGATACGTTGAACCACCACCTCGTAACCGTGACAGAAATCGGGGAAGCCGTGGTGGTGGAAAAAGCCGCTTTGGCGGTGGCGGAGGTGGAAGACGCGATAGTCAACGCCGCGATAGACCACCCCGGAAAAAGCGCTTCTAAAAACAGGAACCAAAAATGACACGCACTATTCCAGTCAATCAAAACCTGGTTGATATGGAATATGCTGTCCGGGGGGCCATACCCCGGCGGGCCCAGGAAATGCAGCATGAAGGGCGAACGATCTACTCTTGTAATCTTGGTAACCCCCAGGCTCTAGGTCAGAAACCTATAACCTTTTACCGGCAAGTATTAGCACTTCTGGAAGGTTTGGGAAATATTACTCGGGAACGATCCCTATCTAGGATTGCTGCTGCTAATCCGGAATTGTTAAACGAGAGCGGTGTAGCAACGCTTGCTGATTATATTATTGATTACAGTGCCAATTTCTTGGAACAGTGTCAGACCGGTATGGGTGGCTATACGGAAAGTAAAGGTCCGCTTTTTATTCGTACAGCGATTGCCCATTACATTGATCTACGGGATGGAGAGAATAAAGCAGCGGATCCAGAACAAATATTTCTCACCGATGGAGCCAGTGACGCAGCGAAACGGATCATGGAACTACTGATTACTGGACCGCAGGATGGCGTTATGATCCCTATACCCCAGTATCCACTCTATTCAGCAACGGTCAAACGCTGCGGTGGGGTACAGGTGGACTATTACCCGGAAGAGGACAATGACTGGGCCCTTACACCGGATATCCTGGAAGAGGCCTACCGAAAAGCTACTACAGATGGTTTACAAGTAAAATGTATCGTGGTGATTAACCCTGGTAACCCTACCGGTGCGATATTAGACAAACCCAGTATTAATGGCGTGGTCAATTTCGCCGAACAGCACGGCCTGGCGATCATTGCCGATGAAGTTTACCAGGATAATTTATACGGTGGTACGTTCATTTCCATGGCCAGAGCTGTGGGCAGGCGGGATATACCGCTGTTTAGCCTGCACAGTATATCCAAAGGTTTTGCCGGTGAATGCGGCCACAGGGGCGGCTACATGGAACTGCGCAATATGCCTCAGGTTGAAGGAACGGACCTTAATCTGGCAGAAGTGATATTGAAGCAAGCTTCTGTAAGCCTGTGTTCCAACACAGTAGGGCAGGCCATTATCTATATGCTGGTAAATCCACCAGAAAAAGGCAGCGCCCCTTATAATACTTACCAAGATGAAAAAAATGCTGTGTTAGGTGAATTAGAGGCTAAGGCGGCATTGATCAAAGAAAGCTTTAAACAAATGGAAGGGATGGAGTGCTTCGGAAGGACCGGTGCTATGTATCTCTTTCCACGCATAAATACATTGCCACCCGGGATCAACGATTTTGATTATTGTATGGCCCTGCTGGAAGAAACCGGTATCTGCACGGTGAATGGTGGCGGTTTCGGACAACTTCCTGGGACCAGCCACATGCGCATCGCTTTTTTGCCATCACTGGAAACGGTTACTGGATTCCTTCCAGAATGGATTCGCTTTCACAATCGCTATGTGCACCGCCCGCAAGTCTAGAACCGGGAAAGTGCAGCTATAGTAAATTTCCTTTGACTTCACTAATTAAATAAGTTAATATAAAGTAACACTTTAAGTTGTCCGTTATGAGTTCTGAGCCGAAACAGATCAAAAAACTGTATTATTCAATTGGCGAAGTGAGCAAAATTACGGAGTTAAAAGCATACGTATTAAGGTATTGGGAAACGGAGTTCAAGCAATTGAAGCCGCCTAAGAACCGGGCCGGAAACCGTACCTACCGCCAGAGCGATATTGACCTGATCCTTTACATTAAGGACCTGCTTTACAACAAGAAATTCACTATAGAAGGAGCCCGTCATCAGCTGGCAAATGAAAAAGACAGCAAGAAAAAAAATATTGCCGCACCTGTGGAAAGTGCCCAGCCGGCCGCACCAGCCAGGAAGGAAACATTGCTGAAGATCAAGCAGGAATTAGAAACACTGCTGGAAATATTGCGTAGATAGATTTATCGGAGCGTGGCGCAGTCCGGTAGCGCACTTGACTGGGGGTCAAGGGGTCGTGAGTTCAAATCT
>Ga0209753_1000160_pt1 | contig 25760 bp, 18 predicted proteins | sample METZYME_3_550m_FD_187550 | JGI IMG/M metagenome (GOLD analysis project Ga0209753, IMG submission 187550) | Marine microbial communities from oxygen minimum zone in mesopelagic equatorial Pacific - METZYME_3_550m (SPAdes) (version 2) | ecosystem: Environmental > Aquatic > Marine > Oceanic... | reverse complement strand
GGCAGGTGGACCTAGTCATGTGGATTCTTATGACTACAAGCCGGAGTTGATTCGGAACCACGACAAGGATTACGACTTCACCGGCGTTCGATTCGGTACGTTTGGCAAGAAGAGCAAACGGAAGCTGATGAAGCCGCTGTGGGACTTCAAGCAGTATGGTCAATGTGGCCAGCATGTCTCCGAGTTGTTCCCGTACACGGCGCAGATGGTCGACGATTTATGCTTCATCAAATCGATGCATACCGAGGGCGTCGCTCATGGTCCCTCAACGTTATTCATGCAGACTGGTGCCACCAATTTAATCCGCCCGTCGGTTGGCAGTTGGGTGACGTACGGTCTGGGTACGGAGAATCATAATTTACCCGGCTTCGTGACACTGCAGCCTTCCAGTTCGAAGGGTGGTCCGCGAAACTACTCCAACGCCTTTCTGCCGGCGATCTACCAGGGCACCGCCATTGGCAAAGCCGGGCAACCAGCGAGTGAGGCAACGCTGCGCAACGCCGTGAACCCGTCGTTGTCGCATGCCGAGCAAGTGCGCAACTTCAAGTTGCTGCAGCAGATCAATCGCGCCCAGTTAGCCGGCAAACCGCAGGACGACCAACTTGAGGCCGTCGTTGAGTCGTTCGAGCTCGCTTGGCGCATGCAGATGAACGCCCCTGGGGTGTTCGATCTGTCCGGCGAAAGCGTGGCGACCAGGAAACTATACGGCATCGGCGAAAAACCGACGGACGACTTTGGCAAGCAATGCATGATGGCCCGTCGCTTGGCGGAGTCTGGGGTGCGGTACATTCAGGTAAATTACGCAGATGAGAGCACCAACCCGCGCTGGGACCAGCACAGCAACATGCCCAAGCACATGGATCACGCCCGTGCCACCGACAAACCGGTCGCTGGACTTCTGGCGGACCTGAAAAACCGTGGACTGCTCGAAGAGACGCTGGTTTGGTGGGGGGGCGAGTTTGGGCGCACACCGTTCTCGCAGAGTGGCGATGGACGAGATCATAACCCTCGGGGTTTCACAACATGGCTCGCAGGCGGTGGCGTCAAACCGGGCATTTCCTACGGGGCCACCGACGAACTCGGCGACACCGCAGTGGAGAATAAAGTGCACATGCACGACCTGCATGCGACCCTCCTGCACATCCTCGGCTTGGATCATAAAAACCTGACCTACCGTTATGCTGGTCGAGACTTCCGCCTGACCGACGTTCACGGCAGCGTTGTTCACGATATCTTATCCTAACCCTATTTCCATGACTCACGGTCGTGTAATGATGAAACGTCCGTGGGTGTTTGTTCTTCTTGCCACCCAATTCACGGTCATCGCCGGACCAGATTTTCAACGTGACGTGCGCCCGATCCTAGCCGGTCACTGTTTCAAGTGTCACGGGCCGGATGAAAAAACGAGGAAGGCCGATTTGCGGCTGGATATTCGCCCGGAAGAATCACTGTTTAACCGCTTGACCAACCGGATCGATCACGACGATCCCGATGAAGTGATGCCTCCACTATCGAGTAAAAAGCCCTTGTCCTACGCACAGAAAAGAGTGTTGAAGGAGTGGGTGAGGGAGGGCGCTGGCTATACCGAACACTGGGCTTTTATTCCACCCAAGAGTGCGCCTTTGCCGAGGGTGAATCTAACAAGCTGGCCTCGCATCGATCTGGACTACTTCACTCTCGCGCAAATGGAGTCCGACGGGCAGAAGCCCGCTCCGGAAGCGGACCGTTACCGGCTGATCCGCCGTTTGTCACTGGATCTCATCGGTCTGCCTCCCTCGCCGGAAGAGGTGCGTGCGTTTGTGGAGGACCCGCACCCCGATGCCTATGGGCGGCTGGTTGATCGCCTGCTGGATCGGCCAGAGTACGGCGAGCGTTGGGCACAGCCTTGGCTTGACCTCGCGCGTTACGCGGATACGAACGGCTATGAAAAGGATCGGCCGCGCTCCATCTGGCCGTGGCGCGACTGGGTTATCAACGCGCTCAACGCCGACATGCCTTTTGACCAGTTTACCATTGAGCAAATCGCCGGTGATATGTTGCCCAACTCCACCCAGGAGCAGCACGTGGCTACCGGTTTTCACCGCAACACGATGGTGAACGAGGAGGGTGGCATTGACCCGTTGGAATTTCGATTTTACGCGATGGTCGACCGCGTTAACACCACCGCCACCACCTGGCTCGGCCTCACTCTTGGCTGCGCGCAGTGCCACGCGCACAAGTTCGATCCGGTGCCACACCGCTCATACTATGAGATGATGGCGTTTCTCGATAACACCTCCGAGTTGGAACTACCGCTGCTCACCCCGCAACAAAGGCAACAACAGCAATCGGTCCAGAAAGAAATCAAGCAACAGCTTTACGCACTCCCGGTGGACAGGGTCAGCTACGATGCATGGCTCAAGGCTCAACGCGCCAAGGCAGTATCATGGCATACAATCACCCCGACACAAACGAAGGCCAGCATCGGCTGGCTGCAACTGCAAAAAGATCAATCTATCTTTGCTAGTGGCGACACCCGAAAGCACGACACCTACGATCTGGAGTTCACCGAACTGCCTGTGGGCATCACCACACTGAGGCTCGAGGCGCTGCCGGATGAACGCCTGCCCAAGGGTGGGCCGGGCCGAGCCTATTATGAGGGTCCGAAGGGGGATTTTTTCCTGAGCGAACTCACCCTGATTGCGGACGGGCAACCGGTGGAAATCGCATCCGGCTCGGTCAATTATGCCAAGCAATGGATCGGCAGTGGCAAGCCCGGTGCAATGGCCGTATTGGATGGAGACCTGCAGACAGGCTGGTCTGCCAGTGGCCGCGAGGGAAAACCGAGCCAAGCGGTTTGGCAGTTGGCCAAGCCGCTCACAGCCAAGGCGCTCAAGCTACGAATGGATTTCAGTAGGCATTACTCGGCCAGCCTGGGTCGATTCCGTTTTTCCGTGGCCAACTGCAGCGATCCACCACAGGCAAGGGACCTTCCGGGCAGGATTGAGGCGCACTTGGCCAAGCCAGAAGATGCGCTTGACCAAGCGGGCCAGGAGGCCCTGCGACGGTTCTACATCGAGACATCCAAGGACTTGGCCGAGGCCCGCAAGTCCATCGAGGCGCTGCGTCAGCAGTTGCCAAAGCCACCTACCACTCTGGTGATGCAGGAACGACCGGCAGCGCATGTGCGCGTCACTCGACGGCATCATCGTGGTGAGTTTCTTTCCCCGCGCGAGGGCGTGACATCCAAGGTGTTGCCCTTCCTGCCACCTCTGGGCCAGGACCAACCACGCAATCGCCTCGGCTTTGCGCGGTGGTTGGTTGACAAAAACAACCCACTCACCGCTCGCGTGGTGGTGAACCGATTCTGGGCTACAATCTTTGGAGAGGGTATCGTGCGTACTACGGATGACTTTGGCTACACCGGTGCCGCACCTACCCACCCGAAGTTACTCGACTGGCTGGCCATCGAATTTATGAACAGCGATTGGTCGCAGAAGAAGCTCCTGCGTCTCATCGTCACCAGCGCCACCTACCGCAAGCGCTCGGGGGCAAGCTATCGGCTGAGTGCCGAGCAAATCCGTGATTCCGTCCTGAGCGTTAGCGGACTGCTGAATCAAAAGCTCGGAGGCTTAAGCGTTTTTCCGCCACAACACAAAAGTACCGGCGAGGGCATCTACGGTGGAGGCGGTTGGAAAACCAGCACGGGTGCCGATCGCTATCGGCGAAGCCTCTACACCTATCGCAAGCGCTCCATGCCCTATGCCATGCATGACACCTTCGACGCGCCCAGCCATGAAACCTGCGTGGCGAACCGGGAGATTTCTAACACGCCTCTGCAGGCGCTGACTTTATTAAATGACCGGTTCTTTATGGAAGCCAGCCAGACGCTTGGCCGGGAGTTGTTAGTACGGAAGGAGAGTGAAACAAGCTTGGTCAAACGGCTCTTTGAGCGTTGTCTTGCGCGGCAACCGGATGACCTGGAGTTGCAATTATCAGTAAAGTTTTATCGTGATCAGATCTTACGCTTTGAAAACAACGAACTCAATGCAACCAAGTTTGGCAGCAAAGACGAAGGCGACCCCAACATCCTGGCCGCATTGACAATTTTGGCCCGTGCTATTTTAAATACTCATGAATTCATCAACCGTAACTGATAGCCAGTCGATCACACGGCGCCATTTTTTTAGCGAGTGTGGCTATGGCATCGGCAAGCTGGCACTGGCCGGGTTATTAACTGATGTCTTTGGTAAAAGCACCGGGCCGGTAGGCACGCATTTTGCCCCGCGGGCCAAGCGGGTGATCCACCTTTTTCAGGCCGGAGCGCCGAGCCAGTTGGAGTTGTTTGACTCCAAGCCCAAGCTTAAACAACTGGAGGGTAGGCCGCTGCCGCCTTCGGTGATCGGCGACCAGCGCTACGCCTTCATCCAGCGTAATGCCGCGGTGTTGGGGCCGCGCTTTCCCTTCGCGCGCCACGGCCAGTGCGGCGCGGAACTGTCCGACAAACTGCCGCACCTGGCCAAGGTGGTGGATGACATCGCCGTCATCCGGTCCATGCACACGGACCAGTTCAATCACGCGCCCGGGCAGATCTTTTTTAGCACCGGCTTTGCCCAGCCAGGCCGGCCGTGCCTTGGTTCCTGGCTCAGCTACGGACTGGGCGCAGAGACGGACAATCTGCCGGCGTTTGTCGTCTTCTCCACAGGCGGTGGTATCAGCGGCGGGTCGGCCCTGTGGTCGGCTGGTTTCATGCCCGGCAAACATGCCGGCGTGCGCTTTCGCAACACAGGGGATCCCATCCTCAACGTCAGCAGCCCCTCCGGTGTGGATGTTCGACTGCAACGCGAATCGCTGGATCTCATAGAGGCGCTCAATCGCCGCCGACTAGAGGTGGAAAACGACCCTCAGATCGCCACGCGCATTGAGAGCTACGAGATGGCCTTTCGTCTACAGTCGAGCGCCCCGGAGTTAATGGACCTGAAAAGCGAGCGGCCCGAGACACTGAAACTCTATGGCGCTGATCCCGCCAAGCCTTCCTACGCTCGCGCCTGCCTGCTGGCCCGCCGCATGATTGAGCGCGGCGTGCGCTGCGTGAGTATCTACCACTCCGGCTGGGACGCTCACTCAGACGTGGCCGGCAACATCACCAACAACACCCGCGCCACCGATCAGGCCAGCGCCGCGTTGGTGCAGGATCTAAAGCAGCGCGGGTTGCTCGACGACACGCTGGTGATCTGGGGCGGTGAATTCGGCCGCACGCCGATGGTGGAGAGCAACCCCACGCTCAACCGCTCGCTGGGGCGAGATCATCATCCGCAGGCCTTCAGCCTCTGGCTGGCCGGCGGCGGAGTGAAAGGCGGCGTGACGCTGGGTGCCACCGACGAACTGGGCTTCCACATCGCCGAGCGCCCGGTGCACATCCATGACCTGCAGGCCACAATCCTGCACCTGCTCGGCCTCGACCACGAGCGCCTAACCTTTCACCACGCCGGCCGCGACTACCGTCTAACCGACGTTCACGGAAGCGTCGTTCACGATATCTTATCCTAAACCCAGCCGCCGCCGCCGGGAGTTTTAATAATCAAGCGGTCGCCTGATTCCAATTCTTCCTGTGCAACAGACGCAAGTTCTTTTCTCTCACCACTGTGCTTGACCAAGTGCTGCTGGCCGGGGTGCCCAGATTGACCGCCGTTTAATCCGTATGGTCCTTGGGTGCGGTTTTGGGTGAGGAGCGAGAGTGAAACCGGCTCGGTGAAAATTAGTTCACGAACGATGCCATTGCCTCCGTTGTATTCCCCTTGGCCGCCGGAGTTTTTACGGACAGCGAATCGCTCCAGTCGGACCGGAAAGTGCCATTCCAAAATTTCCGGGTCGGTGATGGCGGTGTTTGTCATATGCGAGTGTACAGCGTCCGCACCGTCGAAACCTGGGCCGGCTCCGGTGCCGCCGCAGATGGTTTCGTAGTAGCTGCAACGCTCGTTGCCGAAGATCAGGTTGTTCATCGTCCCCTGGCTTGCAGCGACAATCTCGAATGGCTTGAGCAACAAATTCACCAACCGTTGACTCGTCTCGACGTTGCCGCCGACCACCGGTGGAGCCTGGGTGGAGTCGTCAGGAAATTCAGGATTGAGTAAACAACAGGGCAGGGTGATCTCGACGTGTTTCATGAGTCCCTCATTGAGGGGCATCGGTTCGTTGACGAGCAGGCGAACGACGTAAATTACCGCGCTTTGGACAATCGCAGGTGTCGCATTGAAGTTGCCGTCATGCAGCGCGTCGGTGCCGGTGAAGTCGATGTGAATCTTTCCGCCACTGACATCGATTTTTGCAGCGAGTTTTGTGCCGTCGTCGAGTTGTTCCGTTGCGGTGTGCCGACCCTGTTCGAGGGTAGTGATGCGCCGGGCGATGGCATCGGCCGCTCGTTGCCGAATTTGCCCCATGTAATAAGCTGCCTTTTTGTAGCTGTATTTTATGGCCAATCTCTGTAGCGCCTGGCTGCCGAGGAGGTTGGCGGCGGCTTGGGCCTTGAGGTCTGCCATGTTGTCCTCAGGCATACGGGACGGATACGGCCCGCTGGTCAGCCGATTTTGGATTTCGCGAAACTGCGCCTCGCCGCGGCGATAAAGAAAGGTGGGCGGAATGACGACGCCTTCCTCAGCGAGCGATTTGGCTAGGGGTGGCATCGAGCCGGGGCTGATTCCGCCTAACTCGGCGTGATGCGCTCGGTTGGCCACGTAGCCAAGGAGTTGCTCGGTGTCATCGAACACCGGGCTGATGACAGTGATGTCCGGCAAATGCGAGCCGCCGTGGCCAGGATGATTGGTGACAATCATGTCGCCGCGGCTAAGCGCTTGGCCAAGGGCAATGGAGCGGACGCAAAGGCCAAGCGCCCCCAGGTGCACCGGGATGTGCGGCGCGTTGACAACGAGTTGGCCGTCGGAATCCAGTAACGCGCAGGAGTAGTCGAGGCGTTCCTTTATGTTGGTCGACACTGAAGTGCGTTGCAGTAGTTGGCCCATCTCCTCAACGATCGAGCCAAAGCGGTTGGTGAACAGTTCCAGATCGATCAGAGTCAAGGGTGCGTTTTTTTTAGCTGAATTATTTTTCCGAATCGCTTGGATTTTGAGGGTCCCCTTGGAGCCAAGAGTGCCGATCCAGCCAGGGTCGATTCCGAGTGTGCAAAAACGGTCCTGTACGATTGTTGGGCCCTCGACGCGTTGGCCGGTGTTCAGCGATTCGCGGTCAATGATCGGCTTGTTAAGCGGTTTTTCTGTTGATGAGTCGAATGACTCTCTCGCTACCGTTGGCGGATGTGTCGAGGCGATCACCCGTGCCGAGACGACCTCAATCGATTTGTTCTCCGGCCAGTAACTGAAGAGCTTTTCGTAGTGCTCCCTAAACGCAGTGGCTAAGTCGGTGCTTTCGTCGTAGGCGATTTTCTCAGCGGACTCCTGCCCAAAATGTCGAAGAGAAACGAAACGTCGCCGAACGGTGATCTCATTGGCGGCGAAGCCCTCTTTTTTCAGCGCGCCGAGTGCCTCGTTGGCCAACTCCTCAAACGTAGAGCCAAGCGCCTGGCCAAACGATTCGAGCGGTTGGAGAATCTGCCGCTCAGCGAAGCGCTCCATGACGGCTTCGCGCAGGCCACGTGCGCTGAGCAGCCCGGCGTCGGCTGGGCAGAGGACAGTGGTGATGCCAAGTTTTTCGGCGATGGCGCAGGCGTGTTGGCCCCCGGCGCCGCCGAACGCGACCAGCGCGTAGTCGGTGGGATCGTAGCCTTCGCGGATGGAAATTTTTCGGACCGCGTCCGCCATCCGTTCGTTGGCGATTTCGAGGAACCCGCTGAGAAGTTTGCGTTTCGGTGGCGACTTGGGGATTGATTGGCAAACCAGCTCGAGCGCGGCGCGGGCGGCGTTAACATCGACTGGAATCCCGAACTGTCTAGGATCAAGGCGGTCGAGCAGTAAATTGACGTCGGTGAGGGTGAGGGGGCCGCCTGCGCCGTAGCAGGCTGGGCCGGGATTCGCGCCCGCGCTCTCGCGCCCGACGAACAATTCGTCGCCGTTGAAACCGCAGATTGAACCCCCACCAGCAGCAACCGTCTCGATATTCAGCACCGGTGCGATCACGCGGGCTCGCCCGATGTGGTGCTCGAATTGGTAATCAAAGTCACCGTCGAACCGGCAGACGTCGGTGCTTGTGCCGCCCATATCGAACCCGATGATCCGCTCGAAGCCGGCTTGGCGGCCGGCCATAGCGGCACCGACAACCCCTCCAGCCGGGCCGCTCAGTAAACTGTCCTTGGCCCGGTATACTTTACGAGAGACGAGTCCACCGCTACTGGTCATCACGTGCAGTTTGCCATTGACCATCTCGCGTTCCACACCGTCGAGGTAGCGAGTCATGATCGGCGATAGGTAGGCATCGACAACCGTCGTCTCTGCGCGAGGCAAAACCTTGATCACTGGCGCCAAGTCGCTCGATACAGAGACGTGTCGCCAGCCGGCGTCGCGGAGTTGTGCGGCCAAGCGTTGTTCGTGTTCGGGGTTTCGGTGGCTATGCAGGCAGACGACGGCGGCGGATTGATTCTTGGTTTTAGGCGGCTCAGCGGTGGGGAGATTGAGCGAGCGGAGGGTTTGACCAAGCGCGTCGAGACGTTCGTCGACACCAATGACGTGCGCCGTTAGCGGTGCCGATTTTTGGATGTTCAATGCGAAAAGGTCAGAGCGTTTTTGGTCACCAATGACCAGTAAATCCTCGAAGCCACGCGTGATGAAAAGCGTCACTTCAGCTCCCTTTTCTTCAAGCAAGGCATTGGTGCCGCGAGTCGTGGCCAAGTGCATGAGCATTGGCGGGAGCGCGTGGCCAGCGGGAGTGCCGGTGGCGATTCGGGCCGCGAGGATCGGGGCCTCGACGTCGAAGGCGATCTCGATCCCCTGGCCAAGCGGCGTATCGCCGGGCAGCGGCTTGCCTAGGCGAAGTTGATTCGGGGAATCGTGGGCGGTGATTTCGATCGGCGCGTCGGCCTTGCCAAGGAGGCGCAACTGTTGGCCAAGGGCGAAACCGGCGATGAGCGGTTGGGCTAGATCGATCTCGATTTCGGTCGGTGTGTCGATGGCCGTGAGCGTGCCTCGGAGGCAACTGCTGGAGAGAACCTTGAGGCGGAGGGTGCGCCCATGCGGGTCGGCGGCGAGGCAGTCGGTGAAGGTGCCGCCGGTGTCCACCCAAGCGTGCCAGTTTTGTTCCGAGGCATCGACTGCCGGAGTGTTCACGGGGAAAAGCTATTGGGCGAGTGGGTGTGTCTCAAGTTATTTGTGGATTTTGGCAAGTACTGATGCGGCATCGGTGTTGGCGATGAGCAGTACTTTACTGCGGTTTTTATCGCCGCGAATGAGGGACACAGAGCGCGGCGGGACATCGAGGGACTTCGCGATGAACTTGGTGAGCGCCTTGTTGGCGGCGGAGTCTACGGGCGGGGCGGCGATGCGAACTTTGAGTTGTTCGTCGCCGAGATCAGCGATGATTTCATTGCGTGAGGCACGGGGCTGAACGCGGATGGCCAAGATCACGCCCTGGTCGGTTTCTTGGACGTATTTCGGCAGCGCCATACGGCTGCCATTTGACGCCACTAAACTCTCGCTGCCAAGCTGCGAATGAAGTAGTCTGACGCCGTGAAAATGGATTTAGCTAAGTTGTGTTGCGTTGTGGCGGCAATGGTTGCTGTCGGTTGCATGAGCACGAAGCAAACCATCATTAAAGAGAACCGCCATGCCAAGCCAGCGGTGATCAACGACCGGGCGATCATCGGTCAAATGACACGTGAGGCAACGAGGATGATGGATTCTGACGAGGCGGTCTCGATGGAATCATTGATCGAGCAGTTGAAAAAAGAGCCGAGGGCCAAGCTTGGTTTGCCGGCGGGAAAGGGCGGCCGAGCGGAGGAGGTGCAAAAGGCAATCGCGGTGGTGGGTGCTGTTTACAAGTGCAAACGCTGCACGCGCTGGCATGTGGCGCCGGCGAGCGGATTCTTAATCGCGGAGGATTTGGTAGTGACCAACTATCACGTGGTAAACCAGCCAGAGCGTTCTGCCTTGGCAGTGCGGTTGTTCGACGGGCGGGTGTTTATGGTCGAGTCGGTGGTTGTGGCGAGTGAGCGTTACGACCTGGCAGTGGTGCGGATTCCCAATACCGGGATTACACCGGTTATGCTTGGCCAAGCAGCACCCGTTGGGGCAAAAGTGGATTTGATCAGCCATCCGAACCAAAAATTTTACACGTTAACCGAGGGGCGTGTTGCCCGTTACTTCATGACACAACGCGATCGAAAAACTGTTCCGGCGATGGCAATCACAGCCGATTTCGGTCGCGGATCCAGTGGTGCACCTGTTTTGAATGAAGCCGGGGAAGTGGTCGGGATCGCCGCCAGCACTGAGTCACTCTACTACACGGAGAATGACGACGATCAGAAGAACCTGCAGATGGTCTTCAAAAACTGCGTGCCGGTCAGCCAACTCAAGGAAATCATCGGCGAGTGAACGGGCCGATGCTTGTTTCAGCGGGTGGGCTCTGCTATTAAGCCGTCCACCTGAGAACCGAACCGGATTATGGATTCAACAATCACCTGGCTATTTGCATTTGTGGGCCTGTATTGGGCCTATTGTATTTTCTGGGGTATCAAGGGTTTCTTCGGGGCCAAGTCTTCCTCGGATTATTTCATCGCCGGACGGCAGATTAGTGTTTGGGTGTTCATCCTCGCGGCGACGGCGACGAGCTTCAGCGGGTGGACGTTCGTCGGGCATCCAGGGAAGATTTTCACCGACGGGCTGCCGTATGCCTTCGCGTCATTTTACGCGCTGACAATTCCTCTCACAGGGGTGCTGTTCCTGCGGCGTCAATGGGTGCTTGGCCAGGCGTTCCGCTACGTGACCCCGGGCGAGATGTACTCGGACATTTTTGGCGGGAACGCCATTCGCATCCTCACGGTGATCGTGGCGTTCCTGTTCAGCGTGCCGTACCTTGGTGTGCAGTTGAAGGCGTCCGGCAGCCTGTTCAACATCCTGACTGAAGACTGGATCAGCGTGAACGTCGGCATGTACGCGCTCACTGCCGTGGTGGTGATTTACGTGGCGTCGGGCGGGCTGCGATCGGTGGCGTATGTGGATTGCGCCCAGTGTGTGCTGTTAGCGTTTGGCATTGTTGCGATCGGCGTCGTTGCCATCGTGAAGATCGGCGGGTGGAGCGAGTTTGTGGAGGGGATGAAATTGTTCGTCTCCGCCGACTTGGCCAAGGGCGAAAGCCTGACGCCCGCCGGCCACTCACACTACGTCGCACTACCGGGCTCAATCCAGGCGGTTTCTGCCGGTGCCGATGCTAAAGGCGGGCCGTGGACCGGTATCATGTGCATGACGTACATGTTTGCGCTGATGGGCATCCAGGCGTCGCCGGCATTCTCGATGTGGGCCTTCGCGAACAAGACTAGCCGGGCGTTTCGCTGGCAGCAGGTGGTCGCCTCGTCGCTGATCATCGGGATTATCCTGTTCACCTTCACCATCTTTCAGGGTGTGGCGGGTTGGATATTCAGCTCGAACGGAACTTTCACGGACGTGAACGACAAGACGCTGGTGCCACAGTTGATCAACCTGCTCTCCGACACCACGCCGTGGCTGGTGGCATTGCTGGCGGTTTGCGCGCTGGCGGCGATGCAGAGCACCGGGGCGGCATACATGTCCACCTTCAGCGGCATGATCACGCGCGACATCTTCAAGCGATTCATCAAGGCCGACGCCAGTGAGAGTGCCCAAAAACTGTGCGGCCGCGCCTTCGTGCTGATTGTGGCGCTGGCTGCGCTGGTGGTGGCGTCGTTTGCCAAGGACGCGCTGGTGATGCTGGGCGGCCTGGCGGTGGCGTACGGCTTCCAGATGTTCCCGGCGCTCATGGGCGCGTGCTACTTCCCGTGGTTGTCACGGCGCGGTATCGCTATGGGCCTGGTCGCCGGTCTGCTGGGAGTGACGCTGACTGACAGCACGGTGGACTGGTTCGGAGCCCCGTGGGGGAAGTACCCGCTGACGATTCACAGCGCCGGATGGGGCATCCTATTTAACCTGCTGTTCGCCATCGGTGGCTCGTTCCTGCTGCCGGATAGTGCGCCGGAGCGCGAGTCGCGGGCCAAGCGCAGCCGGTTCCTCGATGAGTTGACGGCAGTGGCTCCGGAGAAACAAAAGTACAAATGGCTCGGCCTTGTGCTGATCCTAGTTTGGTTTCTCGTCGGCTTCGGGCCGTTTGCCACCATCGGCAACACACTCTTTTCTGACCCCAACGCGCCGGAAACCTGGGGGCCGTTCGGGCTGCCGTCACTTTGGGTGTGGCAGTTGCTGATGCTGGCCTTTGGTGTGTTTGTGATGTGGTTCCTGACGTTCTTCCTCGGCTTCTCCAAGCCGATTGCCCCCGAAGCAATCAAGACCGCCAGGCAGAGGCACTACCCCGAGTCACAGTAACGGCTTGACGCAGTCCCAAACCGCTTCGGCAACCGCTTCGGGCGACTGGGTGCCATCAATCACGCGATACCGCTCTGGCTCGCCCTTGGCCAAGGTGTGAAAGCCGGCGTGCACCCGTTCAAAAAACGCTTCGCCGGCTTGATCGAATTGATCCTGCCCCTCGCCGGTGGATTGCTGGCGAGCGCCTACGCGCGCTTGGCTGACATCGAGCGGGATGTTCAGCAGCAGCGTCAGGTGCGGCTTGGTTTCACCGACGGCCAGATCGATCGCTTGGCGAACCTTGGCCATGTCAAGCCCACGGCCGTAGCCCTGATAGGCCAGCGACGAGTCGTAAAAACGGTCGCACAAAACAACCGCGCGCCTGGCCAGGGCGGGGCGGATCGCTTCTTGAACAAGCTGCGCACGACTGGCATTCATGAGCAACAACTCGGCATCGGCCGAGATCGTGGCATCGCCGGGAGGATGCTTGACGACTTCGCGGATCGCCTCGCCAATGGGCGTGCCGCCTGGTTCGCGAAGACAGGTTGTCTCGCGGCCTGTATCGGCCAAGCGCTTGGCCAAGCGCTCTATCTGGGTCGACTTGCCGCAGCCCTCGATTCCCTCGAAGGTGATGAACAAACCGATCATTTTATTGGGAGCGCCTTGTTGTTCGTGGCGGCTTGCACGGCTTTTTTGGTTTTGAGTTCGCGCGGGAAAATTCGGGTAAGATAGGCTACGAGCGACTTGATCTGCGAGTCGTCGAGTACCCCGCCGTGTTTCTTCGCAAAGGCCGGCATTAACGATCCAGGCTTGCTATCGGCGATCCACGTATTCCAATAAGTCTTGTCTTTTCCTTTGGTCAAGGCGCGAAGTTCAGTGACGAACGGTGCGCGGTTTTTCGCGTCGTGGCAGATGCCGCAGGCGGTTGCATAAAGTTGTTTGCCCCGTTTCCCGATGGTTGGCTTGACGTGGCACTCGACGCAGTCATTCTGAAAAACCGCCTGTCGGTTTTTTGCGGCCAGCCTCAGGTTCGCGGCGCGTTCTTCGGTTGACCGGGCGGGGCCGGGGCCGGAAGGGCTGTTCGTGCGGCCTACAGAGACCTTGGTGCTCAGAATGATGGTTCCAAGGTTGGTTATAATCGTAGTCTCCTTGAGGATAATGCCAGTCTTGCCGCGCAAATCCATGATGATGGGGATGCTGCCTTTTTGGCCGGGCTTGATGATCCAAGGTGTTTTGGGGAGTTTGGCCACTGTGCAGCCGCAGGAAGTGTAGGCGCGGGTGATACGGACCTCCTTGTTCGTTCTGTTTTGGAAATGAAACTCGAAACCGACGTCCAGTTCATTCGGTTTCGATTGGTGCCGCTTGCCCAACGAGTCCCAGGTGAGGACACTCTCGACCTTAAGTGGTTGTTTTTCACCTTTTTCAAGATATTTCACATCTCGCTCACCAATGGCAGTGTACTGGCTCAATATAAACACAGTAGCCAGAAAGACCTTTTGCAACTGGACGAAACTTACAGTCGTAGTCGGAAACATGTTAATTGTTCGGGGGGGAGTTATCCACGAATTGAGCTTGGCAAAGCAATCTTTGATTGATCAAAAATTCTATAACTGGCTGCATCAAGGGCGGCTCATTTCAATGCTGACCCAGCGGGTGTCGGGGAGGATGAATTTTTTAATCATGACACGCACGATGTCTGGTTTGAATTTCTCAAGCACCAGCTCGCATATGTCGTCGGCCAGCGCCTCTAGGAGTTTCCAGCGACGCGCTTGGCCAAGTGCTTTGACCGCTTGGCAGACGGTATAATAATCAATCGTCTGCGCCAAGTTGTCGGAGGCCCCGCTTGGGGCAAGGTCGTGCGTCATCTCAATGGTGATGAGCAGTTTTTGAGGTTCGGCCCTCTCCTCGTCCGGCACGCCGACGTGAAACTGAACCTCCAGGTCCTTAATGGTGATTCGGTCAGTCATCAGCGGGAATTGCCGCCCGAGCCATGACGGTGCCGAGCAGGATGCGTGTGGGTTCGTTGATGTTGAGTTGCAGCGCCTCGGTCTCGTTCACCCAGCGAAATGCCTGCGCCTCCTCGTTGAGCGTGACGTCAGGTTCGCCGGAGAGGCGGCATGTGTAATTGAGCAGGATAAAATGTTCGGGCCGATAAAACTCCTCAGATCCGATGCAGTCCTGCGCGAGCACAAACTCAATATCGCTGATCACGAGTTTAGTTTCCTCTGAGATTTCGCGACGGAGGGCATTTTCGGATGATTCGCCGTATTCGATTTTGCCACCCGGGATGCCCCACTTGCCGGACCACTTGTCTGTACGGATCAGTAACACTTGGCCAAGCGCATTATAAATCAGGGCGCCGACGGTGGGAGTGGGTCTTTGGTCGTTCGCCGCTTGGGCAAGGCCAGTTGGCAGGGACAAGTTGTTTCCCTGTAATAAGGTTTTCAAATCATCAAGATTTGAGGTGATGAGGGTGGGCTTGCTTTTGCGGAGTTGGTCCAGAGTGTTGTAGCCGGTGAGCAACGCGCAGGAGTGGATGCCGCCGTGGTGCGCCGTCTCCACGTCGTGCTGCATGTCGCCGATGTAAAGCGTTTCATCTTTCAAAAGGTTATTGTCACTGATGATTTCGTGAATCTTTTCACGCTTGTCCCATATGCCGAGATAGAGTTTTTCGAAGCAGTCATCCATCCCGGCGTTGAAGGCCTGAACGGTAAAGTATTCAGGGTTGACGGTGCTGAGGATAAAGCAACGGAACTTTTCGGATTTGCAGAAGTCAAGAAAGTCATTGGCATGGGGCAGGGCAACCACTTCGCCGCACACCTCCCGGAAGCTACTGTGGAACCAGTCTTCGAGTTTCTCGAGTGGGATATCGGGAGTGAACCGCTCGTAGAAACCGGTGAACGGCAGCTGAAACTCATTGCGGAACTCATCCAGGGTGAGCGTCGGGACGTTGGCCTGCTCAAGAACATGGTTGGTCGCCTTCCAGACTCCCGGCAGATCATTTACCAGCGTGCCCGACCAATCAAAGATGATGTTCCGAATCATGCACAGGGAGCGTAGCCGAGATCGGCGCCGAGGGTAAGTTTCGTTTGTCCCTGAAAACCATCTTGTTTTGAATGGCGATTTATTTCGAATATGACTCGAGCGTCTTCTTGGCACCGAGTTGTTCAAGGATTCCCCTTAAGCCTGCAAGGTTTTCGCGCAGGGCAACCTCGGTGTCCGTATCGTTGCGATGATCGAGAATGCCGATGGGGCCGGTGTAGCCGGACTTGTGGATGGTGGCAATCATGGCTGCCTCGTGTTTGCCTTTACCAACGGCAAGAATTTTGGGTTTGGCCCCTTCATTCATGCCGTTGAGGTTGAGGCAATGAAGGTAGGGCTGCATCAGCTTGAGTGATTTTTTGAAATCCGCGATGTGACCGTGGCCGTGGTGCAGATTGTAAACGATGCCGACGTGCTTGGCCTTGTGGTGCTCACGCAGATATTTGCACACCGCCACGAGATTGGCGGGTTCACCGCCCCAGCCACCATGGTTGTAGAGGCCAAGTTTGCAGCCGAGCTTTTTGGTGCGCTCGACCAAGGGCAGCATCGCCTTGGCCGCGGCAGCAACTTGTGCCTCCTGTGCGTCCGCCTTTGGGTTGGGCAAAGTTTGCCAAATCTGCGGGTGAATTTTGTATTTCTTGAATAACCGAAAGGCTTCCTCGTGCACGCTCCAGAACGCGAAGAATTCCATGCCATGTTTCTTGTATTCCAGTATCTCCTCCTCAAATTGGTTGACATGCTGTGCGCGCCAGTCATACGCCACGCGATTTAATCCAAGCCGTTTAAGCATTTCCACTCTTTCAGCTGGTCCGCGTTTTTTGGCATCGAATGGTACAATACACCATGTGATGAGCTGCTCTTTGGCAAGGTTGTTTGTCGTGTTGGCCTGCCAAAAGTATCCAACTCCATTATTGGCGGTTGGTTTCCAGCCATAGAACAGCAGCATGTTAGAGGCGATATTCCCATTAGCTGTAGAAACGAACTGGATGTTTTGGTACCGGTGATTCGGTTTGGGGGTAATGTTGTTGACTTGGACCCAGTTTTTGCCGGTGATGTCGCTTTTCCATTCTTCAATCCTCTCTCCCCAGCCGTAGCGGTTCATGTCGTCCTCGGCGATGCTTTCGCCGTGGCCCGAGATTAGCCAGGCCTGCAATGAGCCGTCTGCGTTGTGGCGCAGATGGCTTGAGTTAAAGGGATGAGATGTTTTTGTGATGGGTGTTTTTGTCCATTTGTTATTTTCCCGGCTGACCAAATAGAATTTACAGGCATAGGGTGTGTGCTCGGAAACAGGCAGCAGCATGACGGGATTACCTTTTTGATCAAGGCTGATGGAGGGGCCAACAGAAGCGACTCTTTCCTGTGTGTCCCAAATCAAACAATGATGATCTGCCTGGCCTTTGTTCACTGGTAGCGTCAATTCACGGCCTTCAAAGTTGTAAGCTTTGCCTGATGGTAAATCCAATTTGAGGTAATAGAGATTGTGGCGTCGGGTGTGGTCGTGAAGTGTCTGAGCGTAGCGGATGTTCGGCAGTTCGTTTTCCATTTTCCAAATGAAAGCGACGTGCAATGTTTTGCCATCAGCGCTGACGCGGGTGGTATGATAGGAGCCTGCATGACTGGCATGGGTGGCATCGTGCGGTGGAGCGTTCATGTCAACCAGCGGCTGATCTCGGGTCTCCCAGGTTTCACCGTGATCCTCGCTGATGCGGTATTGCCAGTAACCCAAATGGCCTTCGTCCCGGTAGTATATCAGAGTTTTACCGCCGTATATATGATGAACTTTTGGGTAGGAGATCGAGGGGGCAATCCGGGTTCCAATCCGCCACTGAATGTGATCTTTTGTTTTTACTGAAACCAGGTGAAGACCAGGGGTTCTGTGGCAACCAAAGAGGGTATGCAGGTGGCCGCGCGCATCTGTCCAGATAACAGGTGCGTAATGATGATCATTGCGGTAGCGCTTTTTGTTTATCGTATCTTCTCTACCGAAGAGAAGCATGTGTGCTTGGCCAAGCAATCGAGTGGTGGTGTTGAAACTATTGACGAACGGGTATCCATTTTCACCGCGCCATACGAAGTAAACATCTTGGCCAAGCTCAACCGCCTGTGGGTACATCCGGTTATCGTACAACATTTTCAGCGTGCCGTTTTTGGCAAAGGGCACGACGGAGTGTTCAGAAGCGGATAGGTTTTTGCCAAAAATCAGCAAGCTCAAGCAGGCTGCAAAAACAAGGCGATGCATCATGCCCATTTTAGGGATTTGTGTTCGGCCATGGGGTATCATTCCGTGTATGCCGTCCTTTTTCAAAGCCGTTAAAAAAATGGTCGAGCAGCGGATGAGTTATCTGCTGATCACTCTCATCGAGCTGAAGGCTGCTTTGAGCCGGATAGGTGATGGACCCGGATTCGTGTACAAGTACATGGTACCATGGCTGTTCCTTGTCAGGTTGTGTGTTGTTGGACTGGTACCAATTTTCATCGGCCATACACCTGGAATCACATGCCACCACTACACCGCGATAACGATAGCGCACATGGCAAACTAAGTCGCCAGGTGCGTACTTTGGTGATTCGCATTCCTGCAAATCTGGATGCAACATAATCATGGCTCATGGATTAACGGTTCATGATCGATTCGATTTCGTCGGCTTCGATTGGGATTTTGGCCATTAGATTGATCGGGCCATCCTCGGTCACGACGATGTCATCCTCAAGGCGGATGCCAAAGCCCTCGTCTGGCAGATAGATTCCGGGTTCGACGGTAAGCACGGTGCCAGGGGCGAAGGGGCTGTTGGCGTCGCCGACATCGTGGACGTCGAGTCCCAGCGGGTGGCCCAGGCCGTGCATGAAGTATTTGCGGCAGGCGGGGTTGTCGGGATCCTGCTTTTTCACTTGGCTGGGCTTGAGCAGGCCAAGCTTGAGCAGTTCATCGTTCATGTGGGCCTGGGCTTCCTTGGTCCATTCTCGGTGGAGTTTGCCAACAGTTGCGTTTTCGATGCCCGCGTGCAGCACGCGCAGGACGGCGTTGTAAACCTGTTTTTGCCGGCGGTTGAACTTGCCGCTCACCGGGATAGTCCGAGTGAGGTCAGCGTTGTAGTTGGCATAACTGGAAGCGACGTCCATTAGCAGCAGTTGGCCCTTCCGGCAAACCTGATCGTTCTGCAGGTAGTGCAGCACGCAGTTGTTTTTTCCGGTGGCGACGATTGGTGGATAGGCAAACTTGCCCCGGCGTTTGATATATTCGCGTGCCAGTTCAGCTTCGATTTCATATTCGGTCACACCCGGTTTCACAAAACGCAGCACCCGTTGAAAGCCTTTGGCGGTAATATCGATCGCCTCTTTCAACATCTCAATTTCCAGATCCATCTTCACCACGCGCAACTGGTGCAACAACGGGGCGAGTCGGCGATAGGTGTGTAGTGGGAAATCCTTCCGGCATTGGCGGATGAACCGCCCGTCGCGTGTCTCTACTTCGACTTTGGCCCGTTTGTATTCGTTGCTGTTCAAGTAGGCTGATTCTGCTTCGCACATTAACGAGCGAAACATCACCGGGAATTCTGACAGCCAATGGATGTTTTTGATACCGGATATTTTTCGAGTGTCCGCCTTCGTGTGCTTGTAGCCCTCCCAGATTTGCAGGTGTTCATTGGGTTGACGCAGGAAAAGGATTTCACGGTGCTGGTTATCCGCCGCGTCGGGAAACAGGAGCAGAATGCTCTCCTCCTGCTCGATGCCGCTCAGGTAAAACAGGTCGGCATTGGGCTGCATCGGTAACGTGCCATCGGCGTTGGTGGGCAACACATCGTTGGCGTTCAGGACAGCCAGGGATTTGGGCGCCATCAACTCGGCGAGTCGTTGGCGGTTCTGTACGAAGAGTTTGTTTTTGATTGGCTTGTGTCGCATTACTATCGGTCGCGACAGACTGCGTGAAAGGCCGCAGATCGGCAATGGTTTTTGATTTATTCCACCTGGGCAAAGGCTTCGAGGTACTGCTCAACAATCTTTTTGAGCGGTGGGGGCTCGGGCAGGCCAAGCGCCACGGCCCGGTAACCGTCCACAGCCGTTGGCCAAGTGTCGACGATTGCCTGGATGCGCGGGTCGAAGGCATCTTCAATTTGGCCAAGCGCCAGGTTTTTCTCCTCCGCCAATTCGCTTAAGGCCTTTCCGGCCATGGCTGGGGTGACTTGGTGCGCGGGCAGTCCGTAGGCTCGGTCATCGCCCAAGCGATCCTCCGGTGCTTCGTGCAATGCGACGAACGAGTCGACGACGGTGCGGAAGCTGGTCATTGGGTGCGGTTGATCGCGGCGCACCGGCAGCTCGCAGGTCTCGCCGTTGAGCGGTTCGCGGAACATTCCGCTAGCCCAGCTGGAGGCGGCGGCATTTGGTTTTCCGGGGCGAATGATCACGGTGGGCAGGCGAGCCGAGCGGCCGTCGAAGTGGCCTTTACGTGTGTGGTCGTTGATGAGCAACTCGCAAATGGCCTTGGTTATGCCGTAGGTGGTTTGAGGTGTCTGCTTTGCCGTGTCGCTCACAGGAGAGGGCATCGCGGCACCCCCGAAACTGGCGATGCTGCTGGCGAAGACCACCCGCGATCGACCCGCAGCGGCTCGGGCAGCTTCAAATACATTCCGGCCGCCATCGAGATTCACCCGCAAGGCATCGTCGTAATGCTCCTCGCATTCGCCGCTCACCATCGAGGCGAGGTGGAAAATGGAAATGTTTTGTGAACTGCCAATAGCCTCGTCGATTACGTTGCGTTCGCTGATGTCGCCGACGATTTGCTGCACCCGCGGGTCGTTCTGCGGCATAACAAAGCGTGCATCGATCAGAACTATTTCCTCGATTGGCTCCTGGTCGCCGGAGGGGCCGTTGAGTTCGCCGCGATTGAGCAGTGTCGTTGCGAGTTCTGAACCCAGAAAACCGCCTCCGCCGGTGATGATTATTTTCATGTCAGTTGCCGGTGATGTTGTTCAACGCCTCCAAGTGGGTAAGCAGGCCGCTGTGATCCATGTCTCCCTTTCCGCTTTGCACCATGTCGTCGAACAGGCCGTGAAGCAGCCTGGTGATCGGCAGGTCGAGGCCAAGGCGCTCGGCTGCACTGAGGGCGTTGTGTAGGTCCTTCAACTGAAACCTGGCCGGTCCGCCTGGCTCGAAGGCGCGATCAACCATCCGCTGGCCGTGCTCGGTAAGAATGCGGCTTGAGGCAAAGCCGCCCTGCAACGCCTCGCGTACTTTCGCTCGGTCTGCTCCGCCGCCACCGGCCAGAATCAACGCCTCGCCTACCGCGCCGATGGTGATGGCGACGATGATTTGGTTGGCGAGCTTGGCCAATTGGCCGCAGCCGTTAGGTCCCACGTGCGTTGCTTGGCCGAGCGTCGCAAAGACCGGTTGCATCGCCGCGAAGGTCTCCGCGTCGCCGCCGGCCATGATGGCCAGTTCGCCGGCGCTTGCGCCCCTGGTGCCACCGGACACCGGGGCGTCGAGATAGCGTACGCTCCGCTCACCATGACGCCTGGCATGCTCGATGGCTTCGTCGGCACCGATGGAACTCATGTCGATGTGGGTGCTACCTTCGCGCATGGCCTCGGCTGCGCCTTGGGCAAATATCACATTCGACACCGCCGGCCCATCGGAGAGCATGGTGATGAGTACGTCGGCATCGGCCATGGCGCTCCGGGGTGAGTCGGCGACACTGGCTCCGAGCTTGGCCAAGGGCTCAGTCTTGGCCTGACTCCGATTCCACACGGTCAGCGGCAGTCCGGATGACAGGAGGTTTTTGCACATCGGCGCACCCATCAGGCCAGTGCCGAGGAAAGCGATTTTATTAAACTCGCTCAATGATTTTTCTTGGGCTTGCGCTTGTCTGGTTTGGCGTTGGGATCGTAGTCGGGATTGGGTACTGGCATCTTGGCCCGCATTTGCTTTTGCCATGCGAGGAGCTTGGCTCGCAGGAGCTTGGCCTTGGTTGGCTTGGCTTTGGCCAAGTTTTGTCGTTCACCGGGGTCGGCGGCGAGGTTGTACAACTCGAAGTTGTTGTAGTGATAAAACTCAATGAGTTTCCAGTCGCCGTCGCGTATGGATGCGCCCGGTTTCCATGTGGAGCCGTGGTAGTGCGGGTAATGCCAATAAAACGTGCGCTGCCCGGAGTCCTCACCCTTGAGATGAGGCAGGAGGCTTTGGCCGTCGACGTGCAGCTTTGGTTGCAACGGCAAGCCGGCGAGGTCAAGCATTGTGGGGAAAAAGTCCATGCTCACCATCGGCTTGTGCGATACGCTGCCGGGCTGCGTAACGCCGGGAGCGCGGATGAGGGTTGGTTCGCGGACGCCACCCTCGTAGAGCCAGCCCTTGCCAGCGCGAAGCGGGAGATTACAGCCGGGGCCTGGTCTGCTCAGCGTGCTGAGTCCTCCGTTGTCGCTGAAAAAGATGACGACTGTATTCTCGTCTAGCTTGAGTTCCGTTAACTTCCCCAAGAGCACGCCAACGCTATCATCCACGGCGGCTACCATCGAGGCCAAGGCGGGATTGTCCTGCCGCGAGCGGTTGATGCCGTCATGCTCCGGCTCGGTTGGCGTTTCATCCTGGAACGCCTTGGCTGCCTTGGCCTTATAATGGTCGATGTGCTTCTTGTAAGCCTGAATCGGTGTGTGGATGTTGTAGTAGGATAGGTAGAGAAGAAACGGCCTAGTCTTGTCGCGCTCTTCCAGGAATTTGACAGACTCATCGGTGAGGCGCTCCGTGAGGTATTCGCCGGGGCGCTTGGCCTTGAGCGCCGGATTGCTCCACGGTGAGTAATAACCGCCGGGTGGCGACCCGCGATCGTGGCCTCCGATATTGATGTCGAAACCCTGGTCAGTCGGCCATTGGCCCTTGTCGCCCAAGTGCCATTTGCCGCCGAAGAATGTCTGATAGCCATGGTCCTTGAGTACCTCGGCGAGGGTAACCTCCTCGAGCGGAAGGTGGTTGCGGTCCTCGGGATGCAGCAGGGGGTTCGTCAGCCGGTTAGGCTGCCCAGGAATCCAGTCGGTGATATCAACGCGGACCGGATGCTTGCCGGTCATGATGCTGGCGCGTGTCGGGCTGCAGACGGAGCCGGCGGCGTATCCCTGCGTGAAGCGCATGCCGCTCCTAGCCAAGCGGTCGATGTTAGGAGTCTCGTGAAACGTGCTGCCGTTCGCCCCGATGTCTGCCCATCCCATGTCGTCCACGAGAAAGAAGACAAAGTTGGTCTGCTTGACGGCGATGAGCGCCGGTGTGGCTGTGATGAAAACGCAGAGGGCACAGAGGCACAGAGGGACGCAGAGTTTTGTTGTTTTCATTGTTTGAAATCTTTTGTGGGTTCGTTGAATTGATTTAGAGCTTCGGGGCTTTCCAATCGGGGATGCCGCCGTTTTTCATCTGCTCGGCATACCACACGTGGAAGGGTTGGGTCGGGGACATCGGGGCGCTTTCGTTGACCATCAGTGGGCGGGCTTCCTTCCAGAATTTGTTGTAAGCGGCCCGCATTTTTTCGGCCACCTCGGGGTGTTGATGAATGATGTTTGTTTTCTGTCCTGGATCTTTGAACATGTCGAAGAGCGCATCCTTTGGAGAGACCCCCTTTTTCCGTTGCCGCTCGGAAACACTTATTGCCGTGCCGCCTCCGACAAAGCGATAGCGTTGGTTACGGACTGCGAAGTTTTTCCACTGAAAATCATTGGGCTCAGCACCGGTCTTCCAGCGGCCCTTGTGAGTGAAGAGATAACGAGAATCGGAGAGTGTTTTCTTTTCACCAGTAAGCAGCGGCAGGAAGCTGCGGCCTTCGACTTGGTTTTTTGGCAATGTCTCGATGCCCGCTACAGCCGCAAAAGTGGGTAGCACGTCAATGTGCGCGCTCACGGTGTCGAGGTCGCGCCCGGCTTTCCAATGGCCGTCCCAGCGCACGAGGAAAGGCACGCGCACTCCGCCTTCATCGGCACTGCCCTTCATGCCCTTCATGCCGGCGTTGAAGAAGGGGTACCCCTTGGCCAACGGTTGACCCGACCGGCCGGAGCCGCCGCCGGTCATGCCGTTGTCGCTCATGAAAATGAGGATGGTGTTTTTGAATAAACCCCATTCCTCGAGCTTGCCCATCAGACGCCCCATGTTTTCGTCGATGTTTTCGATCATGCCGTAAAAGCCCGCCGGCTTGCCGGCGAAGCCGAGGTCGGTGAAGTGCTTGGTGTTCTTCGGTGGCGCGATAAACGGCCCGTGCGGCGCGTTGGTGGTGATGTACGCGAAGAAGGGCGCATCACCATCTTTCTTGGACTTAATCCAACCCAAGGCGGAGGTGAAGAAAAGGTCCGTGCAAAAGCCTTTGGTTTTTACAAAGGAACCGTTGTGGCGAATCACCGGATCAAAGTACTTGTTACCGGGCGCATCGGCGCAGCTGCACTTATAGGCTTGGCCAATCCCGCCGGCGCCGTGGATGAACGCCTCGTCAAACCCACGCGTGTGCGGCTGGTACGCCTCCTCGTCGCCCAAGTGCCATTTGCCGAAAATGCCACTGGTGTAGCCGGCCTGCTTGAGCACCTGTGGCAGCGTAGTGGCCTTGAGCGTCATGCGTTCGCGCTCGAGGATGGTGTGGGTCACGCCGTTCTTCATTGGGTGCCGACCGGTCATCAGCGCGCTGCGCGTCGGCGCGCAAGTGGGACTCACGAGAAACCGCGTGAACCGTGTACTCGTGTCGTACAGCTTATTGAGGTTGGGCGTCTTGATCCACGGATGCCCGTGCCGCCCGACCGGCCCGTAGCCCTGGTCGTCGGTGATAACGAGGATGATGTTGGGAGCTTTCGATCGTGCTTCCGCTTGGACAATGAAACAGCCAAGCGCGCATAGGAATACGGAAAGGTTTCGTAGTGCAGATTGCATGCCCGGTTGATAACCGAAGCGGTGTGACTTGCCAACATGGGATTTGCTTAATCTTGATTTCTCTTGCAAGCGCTTGGCCAAGGCGTAGCGTTTTCTCATGTCTGATTCATCAAGTGACTGCCGCCGGGCGGCGGAGCAATTTTGTTTACGGGCGTTTTTGGTGTCGTTTGGCTTCCTGTTGTTCTGGTTCGTGTTGATGGTTGTCGCATGGGATTGGGTGGCCAGTATCCACGGTGCGATGCTTGGGATCGAGGCGGGCAAAATGGATGACTTCACCTATGACGCGAAGATGCTGAATTATCTCCTCATGGGAGCGTTCAAGCTGGCTGCATTCCTGTTGTTCTTCATCCCGTGGCTGGTTCTGAGGTTTGGGCGTGCCCCGAAGGTGGTGAGCTAGTTAACTCGCTGTCGCGCACGATGAGGGTCACAGGGAACGTCCTTCTGCCCTGGTGGTTGAGACAGCTGAATACCCATTCGGCAGAGAAAAGCGGATTTGGCGTCTCGGCTTTGTTGAACAGGTCGCTCATCCCCTTTCCGGCTTCTCAAGCGGAGTGAAGCCTTGGAAAACCGGTGCGGTGAACGGCATGGCGATGTCTTCTTGGCCAAGAGCTTGGCTACTTCGAGTCGCTGAGGATGCGGCCAATCAAGCGGTTCGCGTAGTTGCGCATTCGGGAATTGGCCTTCGGATCGATGCGCGCCATCTTGCCTATGGCTTCCCTGTGCGGGTTGACGTGTTCGCCGATGACATCCAACGCATTTAGCGCGTACATCGAAAGGCAGATACCGTTTTTCGCCGGGTCGGCGTATTGCATCAGCACATTGGCCGCGCGCTTGGCCTCGGTATTTCTGCCATAACGGCCCAGAGCTTCGGCGGCGATAATGCGGACGCTGGGCGACTTGTCCTCGAGCGCGGCGACCAATGCTTCGCGGCCTTTTCGTACGCCGTTTTTACCACGGATAAGATAGCCCATTGCAGCCCAGTAACGAACGGCGCTGTCGTCGCTTTTTATGAGTCCCGGTAGTTGTTCAGTGGCTTTTTTGCCTTTGCGCGTGGCGGCATTGGCGGCCTGGAAAATGGCGTCAAAATCGTAGCGGCTGTCGTCGTGGCCCATTTCGTATGGCGAATCATTTCCAGCGCGGGAATGGATTTCGGCTTCGGGCAGAAAGCCAACGTCACGGACTTTGGCAGCCCAGTTGCGGTGGGCCCTGCGCATGCGCTTCATCACATCCGAGTGATCTTTTGACGTGGCGAGATTGTTGACTTCGTCCGGGTCGGCCTCGAGGTCGTACAGTTCCTCCGCCGGTTTGGTCTGCCAAAAGATTGACTGTGCGGCATTGAGTTTGCCGGCGTGATAGAGGTCGTGCCAAACACGCGTCGTGGGT
>Ga0209753_1000159_pt1 | contig 25771 bp, 23 predicted proteins | sample METZYME_3_550m_FD_187550 | JGI IMG/M metagenome (GOLD analysis project Ga0209753, IMG submission 187550) | Marine microbial communities from oxygen minimum zone in mesopelagic equatorial Pacific - METZYME_3_550m (SPAdes) (version 2) | ecosystem: Environmental > Aquatic > Marine > Oceanic... | reverse complement strand
TGGTCAAAAAGCAGCAGAATATTGAGAAAGAGGAAACAGTCAGTGATCCCAATCGTTCTATCATTAGAAGTCAGGATTTAATAAATCTCTCCCTGCGGGTCAGGACTGATTACCAGATGATTTCCGGTTACGAAAGAAGCATCAACCGCTATACGGTGGAAATCCACAAGAAATTCTCCCTGCCTTCAGCCTGTATCGTTTTTGTTCTGGTAGGTGCACCGCTGGGCATTATGACCCGGAAGGGAGGTTTTTTCACAGCCATCGTTTTCAGCTTCGGTTTTGTGCTGCTCTACTATCTTTTCCTTATTGGCGGTGAAGAAATGGCGGACCGAAACTATCTCCATGGTGCTGTTGCCATGTGGATGCCGAATATCGTCCTCGGTGCTGTGGGCCTGGTTATGACTTACCAGGCAACACACGAACGAACCATGTTCCAGATTCCTTCTTTCCGCAAGGGAAAGAAAAAGCTCTCCTAATGAATATCGAAAACATCGTCCGTGAAAAGGCGGCGGGCGGTGCTAACACCTCTTCAGAGATTGTTCAGATCATTCATGCCTACAGCGACGGAAAGATCAACGATGAAGAGATAACAGTGTGGCTGAAGGCCGTTTATGACAACGATATGACCGATGAAGAAATGCTGGCTGTGGTAGAGGCTATGGTCACCTCTGGTGAACGGCTGGACTTTTCCCATCTGGAAAAAGTAGTGGTGGATAAGCATTCAACAGGCGGCGTGGGAGACAAAGTGTCACTCATTATTGCACCCATCCTGGCGGCTTGCGGTCTGGCCGTCCCCATGATCTCCGGGAGAAGCCTGGGCCACACTGGCGGTACGCTGGACAAACTTCAATCTATTCCTGGTTACAGGATTGACCTCTCTCTGGAAGAATTCCGCCGGACTGTGGAAATGGTAGGCCTGAGCCTCTCGGGCCAAACGTCTGAGATCTGTCCTGCCGATAGAAAAATGTACACTCTCCGGGACAAAACAGGCACTGTCGCTTCCACTCCGCTCATTTGCGGCAGCATTATGAGCAAGAAAATTGCTGAAGGGATCGAGGTCCTGGCCATGAACATTACGGTAGGAAATGGCGCCTTCATGAAAACCGTGGAAAAGGCGAAAACATTGGGCAAACAACTGAAAATGGCCGGTGAACAATTTGGCGTTTCTACCAATATTGTCTACAGCCGAATGGACCAGCCACTGGGCCGCGAAGCCGGTCTTTGGAATGAGATCCAGGAATCGGTATCGTGCCTGAAAGGTGAAGGTGAACCAGACCTCATGGCTGTGGTCATTGCACTGGCGGAGCCCGTTCTCAAACACGCCAGCGTTAAGAACCCGCTGTCCGCGATTGAAAAAACCATCTCTTCAGGCTCGGCCATGGCAAAACTTGAAGAAATGATCGAAACCCACGACGGTGATCCGTCTTCACTCCACAACGGGGACACTTTTCACACACCTCCCTTCGAAAAAACCGTTGAGGCGGAAAGATCCGGTGTTGTCCGGTTCATGGATACAGAAAAAATTGGTTGGGCTGTCAACAGTGTCACTGTTTTTGATGAAAAATTGGGTCGACGTATCGATCCGTCCGGCGGCGTCCGGTTCGAAATAAAGCTGGGAGAAGAGGTTGAGAGCGGCGGTGCTTTAGCCGTTTGTCACGGCAGCGATAAAGAAACTGTAAGCCGGGCGTGCCGTCAGATAAAATCTGCCGTGAAGATTGAGGACAGCCCTTTCAGACCAGAGGATGTGATTATTTAACCGGACCGTTCCCGTGACCTGCGGGGTGAACCCTCTGTATGGACACGACAGGAACGTGTAGGGGCATACTTGGTGATGAAAAATTCTTCTTCAACAGGACAATACCGCGTGGGAAAGTCTTTTGAGACAGTGCAGATCTTTTCTTTTGAAATACCGTCAGGCTGAGGGAAATCCTTGTGCTTCCACCCCATGCTATCGTGTGCCGCTCTCATGAACCGTGCCCAGGCCGGCAGCGCCGCCCGGGAGCCGTCCTGTTTTGAACCGAGGCTTACCTTGGGATCGTCTACCCCAAACCAAACGCCCGCCGCTAGGTACGGTGAATAACCGACAAACCACGCGTCGGTCCAGTTCTGTGTGGTGCCTGTTTTCCCGCCTGCGGGATGGGTGAACTTGTACATCCACCTGGCCCTTCCACCCGTCCCCTGATCCAGAACCGTGCGCAAAAGATCGGTCATCATGAAAGCGGTCTCTTCACTTAACACCTCTTCCCTGTGAGGTGAATATTCTTTGATAGTCACACCAAATCTGTCCACGATCCTCTGAATGGCCATAGGCTTGCTCCAGACACCGCCGTTGGAAAAAGTGGCATAGGAGGAAGTGACCTCCAGCGGATAGACTTCCGATGTTCCCAAGGCAATTGCGTCAACGGCGCGGATAGGCGTGGTGAGGTGCATTCGGCGGGCAGTGTTGGCCACCACTTCTGGCGGTACCAACTCCTGCACCATTCGTACTGAAATAAGGTTCAGAGATCTTCTCAATCCCTCCCGAAGTGTGGTGAGTCCGCCTGTCGTTCCATCGTAATTGCTGGGCATCCACTTTTCCCACTCTCCGGAAGCGCTCTGTATGTTCAGCACCACAGGCTGGTTTAGCAGTTGATGTGTAACAGCGTAGCCGTTGTCAATGGCTGTGGTGTAGATAAATGGCTTAAATATAGATCCCGGCTGACGTTGCGCTTGCGTCGCTCTGTTGAACTGATCGTAATAATCAGGACGCCCTCCAATCATGGCTTTGATGTGTCCTGTCTTTGGTTCCACGGCAACGAAAGCAGTCTGCACAAGAAGCTTGTCACGCAATTCTTCATAAAGAGGCGCCTTCCCTTCCAGCATCACCTTTACTGAATCTTCAGGATAGATGCCAAGATAGGCCAGTTCCTCGAACTCATCTCGGTCTTTGAAAAGACGGCTGTTGAGTTTCTCTTGGTTTGCCACCACTGTTTGCATGACGGCATTTTCGGCCGCCGTTTGAAGTCGGCTGTCCAGTGTTGTATAGATGATGAGGCCATCCCTGTAAATGTTCAAGCCCAGGGCTTCATCTTCCTGCTCAAGGATCCTGCGAACGTGCTCCGTGAAGTAGGGTGCTTTACCGAGATCGTCTCTTCCGGGTGTTACTCTCAGTTCAAGGGCCCGTGCTTCGGCATACCTGGATTGTGTAATCAAGTTTTGTTCACGCATAAGTCGTAACACAACATTACGCCTGCGCATGGCTCGCTCCGGATTATTGATGGGACTGTAGGTGGCCGGCCTGGGTAATATACCCACCAGCATGGCGCATTCATCCAGAGTCAGGTCTGAAGCATCCTTTTTGAAATACCTTTTCGCCGCAGCCTGAGCACCGAAAGTGCCGTGACCAAAGTGAATTGAGTTGACATACATCTCAAGAATCTCTTCCTTAGTGTATGTTCGCTCAATCTGAATTGCGGTGATCATCTCCTTAAGTTTCCGCGTGATGGTCTTTTTGAAACCGATGGTATCATAGAGATTTCGAGCCAACTGCTGGGTGATTGAACTGAATCCCTGCCTGAACCTGGGCGGCGGAATGGCGTTGATGACCACCGCCCTTATGACATCACGAAGTGATATTCCCCAATGGGAATAAAAACGCCGATCCTCTGACGCCACTGCCGCATTCACCAGATCTGCAGGGATCTCCTCCAAGTCCACGAAAACACGCCTCTGGGTGTAGAGCTCTTTCAGGAGTACACCGTCAGCGGAAAAGATGCGTGTCACAAGATCAGGATCATAGTTTTCCAGCTGTTCCAGAGAAGGGAGATCGCGGGAAAGGGTCCAAAAATAACCGACGCTCAGAAAAGTAAACCCGAAAAATATGATCAATACACGGAAGATTGTCTTCCCGGTTGAAGAGGTCTTTTTCTTTTTCACAGCCACAGGATCGGAAATTAATGAATTTGGAAACCGTTAAACAGGCTTCCTTCATGAAAATAACGAAAAAAAAGAGAAAAAGTTCTCAGCTGCGTTTGGTGGGCGAAACCATCTCCTCCGGTTTCACCTTTTCGTCAAACTCCTCGCCTGACATGTATCCTAGCTTCTCGATGGTGTCCCGCAATGTTGAATTGTCAGCATGTGCTTTTTTGGCCACTTCAGCGGCCTTGTCATAACCGATATGCGGCGTCAGGGCTGTTACCAGCATAAGTGAGTTACGGAGATTCCCGTCAATTCGCTCAAGATTTGGCTCAATACCCGCTACGCAGTTCACACTGAAGGAGTCAGCCGCATCTCCCAAAAGTTTTACGGACTGAAGCAGGTTGAATGCAATAACAGGACGGAAAACATTTAGCTCAAAGTTTCCCGATGCACCGGCCACAGTAAGTGTTGTGTCATTTCCCATCACCTGGGCAGCCACCATGGTGATGGCCTCCGCCTGTGTGGGGTTCACCTTACCGGGCATGATAGATGAACCGGGTTCATTAGAAGGTAAAGAGATTTCACCAATGCCAGAGCGGGGACCGCTGGCAAGCCACCTAATATCATTGGCGATCTTGTTTAGGGAAGCAGCCATTGTTTTCAGAGCGCCGGACATTTCAACGGCCGAATCATGAGCCCCCATGGCTTCGAACTTGTTTGGTGCAGTTTTGAACGGCAAACCAGTTTTCTCGGCAATCCTATCCGCCACTTTTTCGGCATACCCTTCAGGAGCATTCAGACCTGTCCCAACAGCCGTGCCACCCCACGCCAGCTCGTACAGATGAGGCAAAGCGTTTTCAACAGCCGTCAGGGCATGATCCAGCTGGGATGCATAGCCTGAAAATTCCTGTCCCAGTGTCAGGGGTGTGGCGTCCTGAAGATGGGTCCGACCCAGTTTGACAATTTTCGAAAACTCTTCTGCCTTTGCCGTCAAGGCGTCCCTGAGCCCTTTCACTTTGGGCAACAGATGTTCATTGATCTGCATGGCAGCAGCAATATTGATTGCTGATGGAAATGTGTCATTGGTGGACTGTGACTTGTTGACGTGATCATTGGGATGCACAGGCGTCTTAGAACCCATCTCGCCACCGGACATTTCAATAGCGCGGTTGGCAATGACCTCATTGAAGTTCATGTTCGTCTGCGTGCCGCTGCCTGTCTGCCAGACAACCAGTGGGAAATGGTCGTCCAGTTTGCCGTCAATCACCTCCTGCGCTGCCTCACCAATGGTCTTTGCCAAATCTTTATCTAACACACCGATTTCACTGTTAACCTCGGCGGCAACCTGTTTTACCAGACCGTACGCCCTGATAAACCCTCTTGGGAATTGCTCACCGCCAATCTTAAAGTTTTGAAGTGACCGCTGGGTCTGTGCGCCCCAGTACCGATCGGACGGCACTTCGATCTCACCCATAGTATCCTTCTCAATTCGAAAAGACATGATCTAATCCTTTCTCCGATTGGGTGTTAAGAGGATGTAAAGATGGGAAAGTGACGAACTCTCGTGCAGGTGGTCTACGCGACCTCCCATGTGTCCGTCCCTGCTAACAGTTTCTGAAGATCACCTTCGCCAAGTTTTTTCTTAGCCTCTTCAATCTGCTCAATCATCAGTTCTTCATATCTAGGCTGATCTTCAGAATAGATGACACCCAGTGGCGTCGGCAGACTGTCATCTTCAGTAAAGTTGGCCAACAGCCCCGCCAGGTTTCTGTTATTCTCATCATGAACCAGGAGATCGTCAGCAGAAATACCGGTCCCGATTTTCACCATTTCAGGATTAAAACCGTTGAGCCGTATTCCTTTATTTTTTTCTTTGCCAAATATCATGGGCTCTCCGTGCTTCAACTCGAGAACATTATCATCCTTAACCTCTCTGTCTTTGAGATGAGCAAAGGCACCATCATTGAAAATGTTGCAATTCTGGTACACTTCAAGAAATGATGTCCCCTTGTGCTCGTGAACTCTTTTCAACATTTCTTGAAGATGGTGCGTATGTGAATCTATAGTCCGTGCTACAAATGTTGATTGAGCACCGAGAGCAACCGACGGCGGATTAAAAGGCCGGTCAAGAGAACCGAAGGGAGATGATTTTGTTTTTTTGCCAAACTCCGACGTTGGGGAATACTGTCCTTTTGTGAGACCATAGATTTGATTGTTAAACATGACAATATTTATGTCAACATTCCTTCTCAAAACATGGATCAGATGATTCCCGCCAATAGAGAGTGCATCGCCGTCTCCTGTAATGACCCAGACTGAGAGGTCCGGATTGGCAATTTTAACACCGGTGGCGATAGCCGGCGCTCTGCCATGGATGGTGTGAAAACCGAACGCATTCATATAATAAGGGAAGCGGCTTGAACAGCCGATGCCGGCCACGAACACGAACTTTTCCTTTGGCACGCCCAGGTCAGGCATGGTCTTCTGGGTTTGGGCCAGGATGGAATAGTCACCGCAACCGGGGCACCATCTAACATCCTGGTCTGAAACAAAATCTTTTCTCGAAAGAGGGGTCGCTGCAGACGTATCAGTCATTTTTCATCCTTACAAGATTTCTTCCACTTTTTCGATGATCTGAGATTTGCGGTACGGTTCGCCGCGAACAATATTAAGTCCTATGGCGTCAATAAGAAATTCAGACCGAATTAGTTTGATGAGCTGACCCGAATTCACTTCAGGAATCAATACCGTCTGGAATCTCAATAGGATTTCACCCAGATCAGCAGGCAAAGGGTTAAGCCATTTCAGATGAGCCTGAGAAACAGACTTACCATCATCTCTAAGAGACATAACAGCTGTACGGATAGCACCGAAAGTGCTACCCCATCCAATAATTAAAAGCTCCCCAGTAGAATCACCGTAGATTTCCGTGGGGGGAATCTCCCGGATCATGCCGGCGACTTTCTGGGCTCTAAGTTTTACCATGAGGTCATGGTTATCTGGATCATAGCTCACGTTTCCAGATATGTGCTCTCTCTCCAAACCGCCTATGCGGTGTTCTAGGCCTGCTGTTCCCGGCACGGCCCACTGTCGAGCTAGAGACTTTTCATCTCGCTCGTACGGCAGGTAGGGACCATCTTCTTTCTCTGCAAAACTGACTTCAATTTTTTGTAAATCAGAAAGCTGTGGGATTATCCACGGCTCTGATCCATTAGCAAGAAATGCATCGGATAACACGAAAACAGGTGTCATATACTTAAGTGCAATACGGCATGCTTCGTAAGCTATAAAGAAACAATCACCAGGGGTGGCAGGAGTCAATATGGGGACTGGGGATTCGCCGTTCCTCCCATACATAGAAAGGAAAAAGTCAGCCTGTTCAGTTTTTGTAGGCATCCCGGTACTGGGTCCAGCCCTCTGGATATTCAGGACTACCAACGGTAATTCAGAGATGACAGCTAATCCTATGGCCTCTCCCTTCAGGCATATCCCGGGTCCGGAGGATGCGGTTACAGAAAGATTCCCAGTAAATGAAGCTCCAATTGCTGAACCGACACCTGCAATTTCATCCTCCGCTTGGAATGTCTTAACACCATAATTTCTGTAGTGGGACAGTTGGTGCAATATATCACTGGCAGGCGTGATGGGATAACCACCGAAAAAAAGCGGTAGACCAGATGACTGAGCCGCCGCCAGGAGTCCCAACCCAGCGGCGTGGTTACCTACAATATTGCGATAAGTGCCAGATTCAAACGGTGCCGGGCCAACCTCATATTGAGTGGCAAAAGACTCAGTAATGTCGCCAAAATTGTAACCAGTTTTCAGTGCCCTTGTGTTCGCTTCAATCAATTCCGGGCGTTTCTTGAATTTCTTCTTCAGCCACTCTATAGTTGGTTCAATGGGACGACCGTACATCCAGTAAAGAAGCCCCAACCCAAAAAAGTTTTTGGACCGCTCAACAGTCTTGCTGGTTATATCCATATCTTCTGTGGCGTTTGCCAAAAGACGGCTGATCTCGATATCGTATAGCATGTAATCCATCAGTGAATCATCTTCCAACGGGTTAGATTCCCAGCCTGCCATCTTGAGATTCTTGGCTGTGAAGTTGGATTTATTAACAATGAGAATGCCGCCCGTTTTCAAATCCTTGATATGCATTTTCAAAGCAGCAGGATTCATGGCCACCAGTGCATCAAGTTGATCTCCGGGTGTGAAAATATCCTTACTACTGAATTGGAGTTGAAAGGCACTTACTCCGGCCAAAGACCCTGCTGGTGCTCGAATCTCGGCTGGAAAATCGGGAAACGTTCCTAGATCATTCCCAACTAGTGCCGACGTACTAGTAAATCGGTCACCCATGAGCTGCATCCCGTCTCCGGAATCTCCAGCGAAACGGATAACAACACTTTCAATCTTTTCTACATTCTTTTCTGCCATGTTGAGTCTGTGCTTTTTATCTGAGATTCTATTTGAGCGTGCCCTATTGCTTAGCTCTTTATTCATCAAAATTTAGCATGTCAGAAATGGTATCACAACGGCAAAGGGGTTATTATATAATTGATGAGGTCGTCTTGCATCTTGCAACAGTGAATCTTAAACTCAAGTGATTATGTCCCACTTTGATACCACTGGCCAGCTCGCGCTCTTCCCGGAATTGATCGACAGCCCTGAACTCCCTTCAATCAGTACACTGCCGGAGTTTGACCGGGCATTGCACAACCTCATCAAGATGAGTGATCTAGGTGCCTTCATATCAATTACAGTTCACGGGCTGGACAAATCTTTTTCCGTCCATGCCCGAGAACTGGAAATACCAGAAGATTTTCTTTTGGACGGGCGGGGTGATGCAGCATCACAGCAGATACACCTTTTCCCGGAGTCTCTCCGCCACCAGGTGCGACGGCTTTCATACGATGTGAAAAGATTCTTCAACAAAGAAAATTCTTTTCGGACACCGTTCGGTTATTTCCTTTTTCGGCCTTATTTCAGGATTTGGTCAAAGTTTGTCAGAGAACAGGAACAACGATTGACCGGCTTTCTTACAGACGCACTATCCGGCAGGATCTATGGGAACCACTTCCTGGAAGGGTTTGAGACAGGTTACCGGTTCCTGGAGTCGATCAAAGACGAAACGGCTCCCTGGGAATTCTCGGACAAACTGCTGCTAGGTGACCTTAAAGAATTTCGGAAAAAGATAAAGACAGAAAACCTGACTCTGCATTCCCTAGACAAAACCACCCCTGATTTTCCCACGCTGGCAATCGCACTTAAAACAGCCCACTTTCCCATTGACCTTGCGTCATTTTTGAAACAAGTAAATATTCAGTTCGATTTCAAATCGATCCATCTCGATTATCTGAAAAATGTTGAGATTACTACCGTTGATGATGTAATAAACTTGAGCAAATCCATTTGGAGTAAAACATAGAATGAAGCATTTGAAACCGGGTACAATGGCCATTGTACTGTCCATGATTTTGCAAACATTATCCGCAAATGATAAACCCCGTGCAAGAGATCTCGGCGTCCCCTTTGATGGCACACCGGGAAAGATGAACACCATTACAGATGTAGAGGGTGTAAAGGTAGGTCATTCAACAATCATCAAGGGTAAGGGCAAGCTTAAAGTGGGAAAGGGTCCTGTCCGGACTGGTGTTACAGCCGTTTTGCCAAGGGGCGACAACAGTTATTTAGACCCTGTGTTTGCCGGCTGGTATTCTCTCAACGGTAATGGCGAAATGACAGGGACAACCTGGGTAGAAGAGTCGGGCTTTATGGAAGGTCCGGTGATGATCACCAACACACACAGTGTAGGTATTGTAAGAGATGCTGTCATCTCATGGCGTGTCAATCAGGGCGGCGCCGATGCCAGCGGCTACTGGTGGTCTCTCCCTGTTGTGGCGGAGACGTATGACGGTTTCCTCAATGACATCAACGGTTTTCATGTAAAGGAAGAACACGCGCATCAGGCCCTAAGTCGGGCATCCACCGGACCGGTGGAAGAAGGAGGTGTGGGCGGCGGCACTGGCATGATCTGTCACTCTTTCAAAGGTGGGATCGGCACCTCATCGCGGGTCATTGAAGTAGCTGGAGAAACCTATACCCTCGGCGCACTTGTTCAGGCAAATTACGGTGCCCGGGAAGACCTGACGGTATCGGGCGTACCTGTGGGAAAAGAGATCACAGACCTTCATCGAGTGAGAAACCGGAATTCGCAGGACGGTGATGGATCCATAATTGTTATTGTTGCAACGGATGCGCCCCTTGTTGCCCATCAGTGCAAGCGGTTGGCCCGCCGTATTCCCCTTGGCATCGCCCGGGTCGGGACCGTGGCGCACAACGGCTCCGGCGATATTTTCATTGCTTTCTCTACAGCTAATCCCGGAGCGGCCTATGCCAAAGGCACTGTGTCGGTAAACATGGTGCCGAATGGGAAAATGAACCCTCTTTTTAAGGCCACCGTCCAGGCCACGGAAGAAGCTATCATCAATGCTTTGGTGGCTGCTGAGGATATGGTAGGCGTAAACGGCAACACTGTTTATGCACTGCCTCACGACCGCCTCCGAGCCGTCCTGAAAAAGTACAACAGGCTTTCGGAATAGATGAGAAAGTTCGGGAACCTGAAAATTCCTTACGGGTTCTTAATGAACGTGAAGCGTCTTCCAAAATATCTTTTTTTGGTTCTGCCTCTTTTCATTCTGACTTCCGGTTGTGAGAACAAACCCCCTCCGGCGCTCTCCATGGCCAGTGTCCGATGGGTCACCTATAAGAATGAACGTGTGGGGTATACACTTAAATACCCCGTTGCATACACCTTACAGACCAGCCAGACAGGCCGAGACATTCTTTTTAGACACAACGGCTTCCCTGCCATGGCCATAAACTACACCACAAAAGGAGAGGCCGACGAACGGGGCCTCTGGGCGGATCATAAAGCTGCCGGAGAAATCAAATTAGCGGGCCAATCCGGGAAGCAATATATCTACAACCATTACGATGGTCCTTTTTATATGCGGACAGTCTCCTATATTATTGAACTTGATAGCAAATTCCTGGCACTGGAATTCAGGACTCAGAATGAGAACGCTGACTCACTTCAGCAGCATATTCTCGAGTCATTTACTCTTTCAAGATGAGTAGCCGAAAAGAAATACGAGACGGTCTGCTGGCAAGAAAAATAAGCGCCATTGTTAGGACCAATGATCAGTCCGTGGCTGAGCAGGCCATGGCGGCTGCAGTGAAAGGGGGCTTCAGGGTCATTGAGTTCACCCTTAACACACCGGGCGCTCTGGAGCTTATCACTCAGTTCCGCTCTATGGATGAGAGCCTGCTGGTAGGCGCCGGCACGGTCATGACTCCCCAAGCAGCCAAAGAAGCGGTCAATGCAGGAGCTCAGTTTATTGTCTCTCCCGTCTGCGATCCTGCGGTAATCAGGGAGGTTGGTGAGATGGGAGTGGTCTCCATCCCCGGTACCCAGACACCTACCGAAATGCAAAATGCCCATGAAGCTGGCGCTGACTTTGTGAAACTTTTCCCTGCACCCACAAATGTGGCGGAATATATAAGATATATTCTTGGGCCCCAGCCCCACCTGAAAATTTTCCCTACCTCTGGTGTAAACCTTGACAATATGCTAGAAGTGCTGGAGGCAGGCGCCGCCGGTGTCGGTTTTGTGGGTCCGCTGTTTGATCTTCAATCGATGCGGAACAGAAATTTTGATGATATTCGAGAGCGAGCCGAGAAAATTGTGGCGCTGCTTGCCGACCTTTGACCTTTACTGTTTCTCTCTATTCACTCTACGGCTAAATTCCCAACCATATGGCAAGGACAATGACCAAAAGGCTCACACAATTCTCTCACGGCTCCGGCTGAGCCTGTAAGCTTGGTCCAAAAGACCTGGCTCAGGTTCTGAGTCAACTGCCGGTGTCTGAAGATGAGCGCGTTGTCATCGATTTCCATGGGGTCGACGATGCTGCAGTGGTACGCCTCGACGGCAAAGAAGCTATCGTCCAAACGGTAGATTTTTTCGCGCCTATCGTTGATAATCCCTACGACTTCGGCCAGATTGCAGCAGCCAATTCCATCTCGGATATCTATGCCATGGGTGCCACTCCACTCTTTGCGCTGAACATTGTCGCTTTTCCAAGGAATGATCTTCCCATGCGGATACTGTCAGAAATCTTGCAAGGAGGCATAGACAAGGCCAAAGAGGCCGGGATAAGCATTGTAGGCGGACACAGCATCGATGACCAAGAACCTAAGTACGGTCTGGTGGTGACGGGACGGGCTGTGGTGGATCAATTAGTGAAGAACTCGACGGCCTGTGCCGGCGATGCCCTCATCTTGACAAAACCACTCGGGACAGGTATTATCGCCACAGCCATCAAAAACGGTGAAGCTGAGGAGAATCTGATACAGGAAGCCACAGCTCTTATGACTACCCTCAACGCCCTGGCCGCTGAACTGATGATCAAATACGGCGCCTCCGCCGCCACAGATGTGACAGGATTCGGTCTCCTCGGTCACCTTCTAGAAATGTGTGAAGCCAGTAATGTGTCGGCTGAAATCAAATTCGACCAGCTTCCGTTCATAGGCGGCACGGCAACTCTTGCCGAAAAAGGTGTGGTCCCCAACGGGACGAAGAGAAATCTTGACCATGCGTTCCAGCAAGTTGAGTTTGGAGACAGTTTGCAGGAATATGAGCAGCACATGGCCGCCGACGCACAAACTTCCGGGGGACTGCTCATTGCCATGCCTGAAGAGAATGTTTCCCCTTTCATCTCAGACTTCAACTCCAAATCCCCTTTCACCGCCTGCCAGATTGGTGTTTTCCACCCCTCCAGCGGGAAAAAACGTATCTCCCTCCTCTAACTACAACCTATTCTCCCTCAGAAAATCTTCATAGTTCTGGATATAAGACTAATTTAGTCGGATTTTTCTTGACTGGAGAGAGTAATAGCCAGTAATTTCACTCCAGCAAAAAGGTAAAGTGATGGCAAAAAACGGATCAGTTGAGGAAGTATTGAGCGAAGAGATGCAGACTATCGAAAGCCGGCTCTCAGAAGAGTATAAGTACGGCTTCGTCACTGATATCGATCAGGAAACTATTCCCCCCGGTCTCGATGAAGAGGTGGTTAAAACAATCTCACTGAAGAAAAATGAACCGGACTGGCTGCTTGAGTGGCGGCTGAAAGCGTACAGGCAGTGGCTCAAGATGGAAGAGCCGGACTGGTCCATGGTTAAGTATAATGAAATCGATTACCAAGCCATCAGCTACTACGCGGCTCCAAAATCACAAGAAGACGGCCCGAAGAGCCTAGACGAGGTGGACCCGGAGCTGCTGGAAACCTACGAAAAGCTGGGCATTCCTCTTGAAGAACAGAAGATGCTTGCCGGTGTAGCTGTAGATGCGGTCTTCGATTCGGTCTCAGTAGCAACCACTTTCAAGAAGGAACTGGAAAAAGCGGGGGTGATTTTCTGCCCATTCTCCGAAGCGGTCCATGAACATCCTAACCTGGTCAAAAAGTATCTTGGTTCGGTGGTGCCCTATACCGATAATTTCTTCGCCACACTCAATTCAGCTGTTTTCAGCGACGGCAGTTTTGTCTACGTCCCTAAGGGTGTTCGGTGTCCCATGGAGCTATCCACTTACTTCCGTATCAACGCGGCCAACACAGGCCAGTTCGAACGGACCCTCATCATCGCCGATGAGGGCAGCTATGTGAGTTACCTTGAGGGGTGCACCGCACCCATGCGCGATGAGAACCAGCTTCACGCAGCCGTGGTGGAACTGATCGCCCACAAGGATGCTACCATTAAATACGCCACCGTTCAGAACTGGTATCCCGGTGATCCAAAGACGGGCAAAGGCGGTATCTACAACTTTGTCACCAAACGGGGCATCTGCCGGGAGGAGAACTCCAAGATCTCTTGGACGCAGGTGGAGACCGGTTCGGCCATCACCTGGAAATATCCCAGCGTGATTCTCAAGGGGGATAAAACGGTCGGCGAATTCTACTCAGTGGCCCTCACCAACAACTTTCAGCAGGCCGACACCGGAACAAAGATGACCCACATCGGGAAGAATACAAAGAGTACAATTATCACCAAAGGTATCTCCGCCGGTAAGGGCCAGAACACCTACCGCGGCGCTGTGAAGATCATGAAAGGCGCCCATAATGCCCGGAACTACTCCCAGTGTGATTCACTTCTTATCGGCGACAAGTGCGGTGCTCACACATTTCCTTATATTGATGTACGGAATCCTTCAGCACAGATGGAGCACGAAGCATCCACTTCCGCTATCGGAGAAGATCAGATCTACTACTGCAACCAGCGCGGCATCTCCACAGAAAATGCTGTCTCTATGATCGTAAATGGTTTCTGCAAGGAAGTGTTCAGAGAACTCCCCATGGAGTTTGCCGTGGAAGCACAGAAGCTGTTGGAAGTGAGTTTGGAGGGCAGCGTCGGCTAACCGTCGATCATCCCGATCCCCTGAAGAAAATGATTTAACTGGAAGAAAATTTTGGAGAACAGCTTATGCTTGAGATCAAGAACCTCCACGTCGCTGTAGAGGATAAACCTATCTTGAAAGGTATCGACCTGGTAGTTAACGCCGGCGAACTCCACGCCATCATGGGACCTAACGGTTCCGGAAAGAGCACGCTGGCTCACGTTATCGCCGGTCAAAAAATCTATGAAGTTTTAGATGGTGAAATTCTCTACAACGGAAAAAATCTGCTGGAGATGGATCCTGAAGAGAGGGCCCTGGAAGGTGTTTTCATGTCATACCAGTATCCCGCAGTTATTCCTGGTGTCAATCTCGCTTATTTCATGAAAGCGGCGGTGAATGCTATCCGGAAGCACCGGGGTGAACCTGAAATGGATGCTGTCGATTTCCTGAGCTTTATTAAGGAGAAACTAGCACAGGTGAAGATGGATGAAAGCTATCTGAAGCGTGCTGTGAATGACGGTTTTTCCGGCGGTGAAAAAAAGCGGAATGAAATCCTTCAGATGCTCGCCCTGGACCCCTCCCTAGCTGTTCTGGATGAAACCGACTCAGGACTGGACATTGATGCTGTAAAGATAGTGGCTGACGGCGTAAATAAGTTCCGGCGCGAGGACCGGGCTGTAGTTGTTATCACTCACTACCAACGAATTTTGCAATACATGGATCCGGACAAGATTCACGTTCTCATGGACGGCCGAATGATCCGCTCCGGTGGTAAGAACCTGGCTCACGAACTGGAAGAAAAAGGTTACAGTTGGCTGGAAGAAGCCGTGGCCGCCTAAAAAATGAAGCACCTGGAAAAACAGTTTTCAATCCTTTCCCCCGTTGATCATGAGCCTCACTCTCTTCAGGAACTGAGACAAGGAGCATTTAACCGTTTTAAAGAAATTGGTTTTCCGAGACAAAGCTGGGAAGTTTATCGCTTCACCAATACTACGGTGGTAGAGAAAAACGCTTTTCGTCTCTCTACAGGGGCTGACTTACCTGAACTGGGCGATGTGGGGAAAGACAGTCTTTCTCTTCCTACACTTCTATTTGTGAATGGCCACTACCAGCCTAACCTCTCAACCGTTCCGGCAGGCCTCACCCTCAATACACTACTGGACAGTTACAACGAAGATGCCAAACTTGTAACCAACGGCTATGATGCAGGCGCGAACCCCTTCGCCATACTGAATACTGCCATGATGAACAGTGGCCTTCATATTCACTTTTCTGAAGAATTTGACAGTGCCTCCGCCGTGAGATTTCTCTATGTCACCACAAAACTTTCAGAGCCTATTATGAATCACCCAAGACTCGTAGTGGATGTGGCGGAAAACACTCGGCCCATCTTCATTGAAGAATACCGCGGTAACGGTTCCGTCTCATATTGGAACAACGCCCTGACCATCATGAGGGCCGGTAACAACAGTCATCTGCACCATCTTCGCATCCAGAACGAAGCCCCTTCAGCCTCCCACCTTTCCGCTACCTTCTATCAAGTGCCAGCGGACGGTAATATTCACGCCTCTTATATATCCTTGGGCTCTGCTCTCCACAGGCATGATGTAAACGTTGTCCTTTCCGGGAAAGGGGCCGATGTTACCCTCAACGGTCTTTGTCTTTCCAAAGATGCCCAGCACATGGATCATAACATTATTATGGATCATTCCTCAGAACATGTCACCAGCCGCATGCTCTTTAAATACATTCTTGCCGATAAATCTACGGGTGTCTTTAACGGTCGGGCCGTAGTGCGCCAAGATGCTCAGAAGATTGATGCTGATCAGACCAACAACAATTTGCTGTTAAGCGACAATGCTCTCATGAATTCCAACCCTCAGCTGGAAATTTATGCCGATGATGTGAGGTGTACCCATGGTTCCACCACAGGCCAGATCAGCGAAGACGCCCTCTTTTATCTCAGGTCCCGCGGGCTTGACGTTCTTTCCGCCAAGGCACTGCTCATTAACGGCTTTGCCAATGAAGTGGTAGATGAAATAAATAATGAAGAAGCTAAGGACTACGCCCGAGAGCTCCTTGAATCATGGCTCAATGGAGTTACCGGTGGATGACCTCCGGGAACTTTACCAGGAAGTGATCCTTGATCACAATCAGAACCCCCAGAACTTTGGGCAGCTTGAATCTCCCACACACTCCGGTGATGGTTACAACCCCCTTTGCGGAGATAAACTTCAACTGCACCTAGAAGTGGAAGGAGACAGGGTGAAAGATATCCGCTTTAACGGCTCAGGGTGCGCCATATCAAAGGCTTCCTCCTCGATTATGACCACTATAGTTAAAGGCAAATCAACCGCCGAAGTTGAATCTCTGTTTGACTCTTTCCACCAGCTAGTCACCACCGGGCAAACGAGCTCAGAAGACTTGGGAAAGCTAGCCGTCATGGCTGGTGTTCATAAATATCCTGCCCGAGTAAAATGCGCAACACTGGCTTGGCACACTTTAAACAACTGTCTTACCGGGGCAGATAAGGTCGCGAAAACAGAATGAACACATTCAGTGATGAACTCATTACTCTCACCCGGGACTGTGATGCCACCCTTATTCCTTTTGGTGATGCTTTTACCCTGAAAAAAGGGGATGAGGTCCGTATCACCCAGGCCCTGGGCGGTAGTTATACGGTAATGGCCCGAGGCTCCCTTTTCAGGATTGAGGGAAAAGATGCCGACACCATAGGCAAAAAGGTGACAGAAGATGCTTCGGAAGAGAAAAAAATAACAGGAACCGCCAGCGAAGGAGCAATCTGGGAAGTACTCAAAACCTGTTACGACCCGGAAATTCCCATAAATATGGTAGACCTGGGTCTCATCTACTCCTGTAAACTCACAGATGCTGTAGAAGACGGCACCAATGTGGAGATTAAAATGACCCTGACGGCACCGGGCTGCGGTATGGGACCCATGATGGTGGATGAGATGAAAGCAAAAGTCCTTGGTGTCACTGGCGTAAGAAATGTGAATATAGAACTTGTCTGGGAGCCACCCTGGACGAAGGATATGATCTCAGAAGCTGCCCAGCTGGAACTGGGAATGTACTAATATGATAGTTGAGAGTGCTACAGTAGAACCGTCAGCAGTACGATCCCTGCCGCTGGATGTAGCCAAGATCAGGAGTGACTTTCCTATTTTTCATAACAGGTTGGCCTATGAACCTTTCTCCTACCTCGACAGTGCTGCCACTTCCCAGACACCGAGACAAGTTGTAGAGTCAGTAACAGAGTACTACTCAGATTACAACGCCAATGTTCACAGAGCCATTTATGCTATTGGTGAAAAGGCCACCCAAGCATACGAATCCTCAAGAGAACGAGTGTCTCGCTTTATAGGGGCTGAAGAGTCCCGGTCGGTAGTCTTCACACGGGGTACCACGGAAGCTATCAACCTGGTAGCCTATGCTTGGGCAAGACACAATCTCAAAGAAGGAGACGAAATTCTAATAACGGAGATGGAACACCACAGCAACCTCGTACCGTGGCAACTGGCCGCCCGTGACACTGGCGCTACCTTGAAATATATCCCTTTTGGATCAGAAGGGACACTGGAGAATATTGAATCTTATTTCACTGAAAGAACCAAAATTGTATCCGTAATCCATCAGTCCAACGTCTTTGGCACTGTAAACCCTGTGGAAAGGATAATCTCGCTGGCAAAAAGTGTAGGCGCTTTAACACTTATCGACGCGGCACAGAGCGTGCCCCACTTCTCTGTGGACGTATCTTCACTCGACTGTGATTTTCTCGCATTCTCAGGTCATAAAATGCTGGGGCCTACCGGTGTGGGTGTTCTTTATGGAAAATCAGATTTGCTTGAACAGATGGAGCCGTTTCTTGGCGGAGGTGAAATGATTCAGACAGTAACCCTGGAAGAATCTACATGGAACGATGTACCATGGAAATTCGAGGCAGGGACACCCAACATCGCCCAAGCTATTGGACTAGGTGCTGCGGTGGATTTTCTTTCTGAAATTGGCATGGATACAATTCATGAGCATGAAAAGATTATTACAGATTATGCACTGAAGAAACTTAACGAGATTGAGGAAGTAACCATCTACGGCACCCCTTCCGAACGGGGCGGGGTTATTACTTTCAACTTAGAAAGCGTTCACCCTCACGACCTTGCTCAAATACTTGACAGAGATGGTGTAGCCATCCGGGCGGGCCATCACTGTGCCCAGCCCATTATGGAAAAATTGGGCATAGTGGCAACTGCAAGAGCCAGCTTTTACCTCTATAATGATTTTGAAGATGTGGACCGCCTTTTGGCATCAGTGGAAAAATCCATAGACTTTTTGAGGTAAGAGCATCTTGACTGGTATATATCCACAATGTAATTTGAAGTACCTTTTTCATCATTCATGCTGAAACTGACAAGAAAAACCGAGTACGCTCTCATCGCTTTACGACATCTTCGCGTAATGGGTGTCGACACAATTGTTAGCACCAAAGATATTGCTGCGCGGTATAATATTCCTCAATCGTTGCTGGCAAAAGTACTCCAGGAATTGTCCCGGCAAGACTTCATCGAACCGATTCAAGGACCCAAAGGAGGATATAAGCTTAAGGCCAAGCTGGACATGATTACTATGACACAGTTTTTTGAGATAATGGAAGGTCCGCTGGGACTTATGGACTGTTATTTTGATTCGAACTGTGAATTGCTCGACAGTTGTAATATACGGACACCCATAAATCAGCTAAATGAAAGTATGAGGACCATGTTTGATAATATGACTCTTAGTGATGTGACTAATTAAGATGATCGTCGAAGATAAAATTGTTGATATCCTGAAGCAGTGTTACGATCCTGAAATACCCATTGATCTTTGGAATCTGGGTCTTATCTACGATATCAAAATTCAGGAAGCCTATGAAGAAGGAAAATCAGACATTAATATCGTTATGTCTCTCACTACCCCGGGTTGTGGCATGGGGCAATCCATGGCGGATGATATTCGACAAAAACTTGAAAACCTTGATGAAGTGAATCAAGCGTTTGTTGAAATCACCTTTGATCCGCCCTGGTCGCCTGAGAAAATGACGGATGAAGGTAAATCAAAACTCGGCTTCGATCCAAAACCCTCTGAAGAAGAAGAACAAACAAATTGGGAATAACTATGAGTGAAATTCAGGAAGAAGTTTTGGAAGGAATAACCATCACAGAAAAAGCTGCAGAGCGTCTCCTGCAGGTCCGCACTGATAAAGACGGGGATTATCTTCGTGCCTCAGTCTCTGGCGGCGGCTGCTCTGGCATGAACTATGATCTCGCTTGGGACAAGAAGTTGGGAGAATTTGATAAGATTTATGAAAATCACGGAATTAAGATTGCTGTGGATCTAAAGTCCTTGCTTTATCTCAAGGGCATGACAATCGATTTCTCCTCTGATCTGCTTTCAGGTGGTTTTCAGTTTGTCAATCCCAACGCCTCCCGAACCTGCGGCTGCGGCACCTCTTTCTCCGTTTAGTGGAAACAATTCACCTGGATGATTTCCTACATGAAGGAGTCATCAAGGAGAAAGTTTTCAGGGAGAAAATTGCCCAAATCGACTGGACTCAATATCAAGGTAAACGGGTACTCCTCCGGGGTTGTGCCGATGTCCCTGTCCCAACTTGGGCTTTCCTGATCATCACCGCACATCTAGCTGAATATGTGGATCGAATCTATTTCGGGGAGCTACGTTCAGCAGTGAAAATTTTTGTAAAGGACTCTACCCCTTCATGAATAAGGAACGTGTCAGCTGGGAGCAGTACTTCATGAATATTGCCAAGGAGGTGGCAACACGTTCCACCTGTAACCGCAAACATATTGGTGCTGTCATCGTCCGGGACAAAAATATCCTTGCAACAGGCTACAACGGTTCTATCCGGGGGTTAGCCCACTGCGACGACGCTGGCCACGAGATGGAAAATGACCATTGTGTACGAACAATCCACGCTGAAGCCAATGCCATAGTTCAGTCAGCCCGGAATGGCGTCCGGATCGAAAATAGTGAAATCTATGTTACGGCGTCACCGTGTTATGATTGCTTTAAGATGATTGCTAACGCTGGGATTAGCACCATCTATTATGCAGAATTTTATCGCGATGATAGAATAAAAGAGCATGCTTCCGAACTTGGCATTGATTTAATCCATCTGAAATAGAAAAAAGTGGCGGACTGCAGGCTCTATGCCTGGAACCAGTAGTTTAGCTTAATAAAGAGTGTATTGGACTTGGAAGATGACCAGCTGTCCGAACTGGCAGAAAAGTAATTCTGGTCATTAAGATTATACACCACATAAATAACACTACCAGGCAGATATTCCCACCTCATGACAAAAGTACCTATGGTGTTATCCATGATAAAGTCATTGTTGTCAGTATAATTGACGGGTACGTAATGGCGAGTCATGGGGGCGGTCAGTTCAACAAAATCGGAGTAATCAACTTTTGCCCTGAATGGCTGCAGGTATGTTTGAAAAGAGAGATCAGGTGAAAATGCATAACTCAAACGGAAGGTAATCTCATCTGTTATCTGCCTGGCCTTTCCATATATCCGGTGGTCTCCCAAATCATCAGACACTATGCCGACCCACTGTTGAGGGGTGAGTCGAAGGTGCTGTGCAATATTGATGCTTGTACTTAAACGCTGGGAAGCTCTTATTGTGGTTGAAAGACCAACACGGTAACCACCATAACCGTTATCTTTCCAACCGTAACCCAAACCAGGTCTGAAAGAAATCCATTTCCTTGAATCTGTAGAAAGCCAAGCTCCTCCCCGGTATCCGATAGGATTTTCTTTGATCCAAGCCCTGGAATCTCGGAACAGATCATCATCGGAATAAGAGGGTAGAATCTGTCCGTGATGAATGCCGAAACTCCAGTAGTTGGTGGTGGTAACCGAGCCACTAAAGTTCATTTGTTGCCTAATCATGACACCATCATTCCGATGATTTAGATCATAATTAACACCGAGGTTACTTTTTAATATTGGCCCCCAAGGATTCTGTTGACGGATTCTGAAATTCACATCCCAGGTTTGAATTCCCGCACGCTTCAAATACCCCATATCGTTAATATCAAAATTATCATCATAAGCCTGAAAGGTGGCACTTGCATTCCACCAAACAGGGTCATCATAAGCAAAGTGTACTCTCCCCGCATTGCCATTTTTCCCATCAGTGGATGATGAAACTAACTGGCCTGAAAAAGTGAACTTGTTATCAGCAAATTTCATCCGCCAGTCCGCACTGCCCACTGTGGCCGAATGCCCCGATTGTCTCCGCTGATCAGTTACCATAACACCTATGGTGGAAAGATCATTAATAACACTCTTTTTGATTCGTCCGGCAAAGTGATTCGTATAAGGTTCAATAAGAAACTCACTCAAACTACCTGAATTAGATTCTACAGTAGCATATTCATGGTTCGTCATGGCATCAACCACAGCGAATTCCAGCCCGGACCTGCTTCTACCCAGCATCTTGACTGCACTGACAATATTGGTGGCATCAGGGCGGTCTACAATGGCACCTGACTCAGGTGAAAAGTAGCTGGGCCTCGCCCCTATACGACGAGTATGAAAAAGATTCCCTTCAAAACCCTGGTGGGGATTTTGAAAAATGGACATTCCTTCAACGAAAAAGGGACGTTTTTCATCATAAAATGTTTCAAAAGCTGACAGGTTAAGAACCGACGGATCTGCCTCTACCTGCCCAAAATCAGGATTAACGGTCATAAAAGCTGTTGTATTTGACCCAACACCGTACTCCATGTCCATACCGGCTCCGCCTGTAAATTGGTTGCCGCCGTTGGCGTGGTAACCTCCCAAAGTGTAAGGAGTCAGTTCTATCTGTTTAGGAGGCGGAATTTCACTTAGTCCCTTTAACACTCCGAAACGGGAAACATTTCCTTTCATCCCTCGCTTTTTGCCGGGCCACTCCATCCGTTCTTGCTTTCTAAAAATGAAGCGCCTTATCATAAATCCCCAAGTCTGTTCCTTATTGTTAGGAAAATTAAATAGTGTGAATGGAAGGCGAAATTCTACACTCCATCCTTTCTCGTTTCTATGGACTTTGGCATCCCAGACTCCGTCCCAAGACATGTCATAGCGGCTATCATCATAAACATAGGTGTCTAGCTTTGATCCTGCGGCGTTGACAATAAAACTGTATCCCGTAAGATTGTCATTCCTTGAATCGATAGCAACACCGATCCAGTCGGAATTGTTAATTCCTGATGCCGATCCACCCCGCATACCTTCACTATGGGCCCAGCTATCACGCCTGGAGAATCTTGATACGATGGCTTTAGGATCAGAGTCGTAGTTCATAAAAGCAACATAAATATTGTCATTATCATAAAGCAGTTTTACTTCAGTCTTTTCTGTAGGTTGAGCCAGATCTTCAGGCTCTGTCTGAAAAAATTCTAAAATGACAGGCGCTTTATCCCAAACAGAATCACTGAGGTCTCCATCGATTTTGGGAGGAGTGTCTGTTCTTTTTGCAAAAACCTCCTTAAGAACCAAAGTTCCGGGATCAAAATCGGTGTCCGAGTCACTCCTCACCGCCGACAGAACGGAAAATAAGGTTATGGATACACAGAAAATCCGTCTCACCATAGCATTAAATTTAGTATTAAGTGTAACTAGTTGTTAAATCAATACTCCTAAGGCTGAAACCAGTAATTCAGCTTTAGGAATAGGGAGTTTGACTTGTTTGAGAACCATGCATCCGCTTCCCCTGAATAGGCATTTGAATCATTCAAATTGTATACCAGGTAGAGGGTACTTCCCAGGGAATACTCCCATCGTATGACAAAGGTTCCCACCGTATTACGCAGTTGGAAATCAGGGTTATAACTGTATTGTGGATAAGGAGAAAAGTTCAATGTTGATTCTTTAGTTAACTCCTTGAAACCATAATAGTCACCCTTTACCACAAAAGGTTGAACAAAAACTTGGAAGGAAAGATCAGGAGAAAATGTCCAATTAATTCGCACTTTTGTATCAACCATCTCTTGATCAAAAGGACTGTATATCCTGTGGTAAGCGTTTTCATCTTCCAAAACAGTTACATATTGTTCATTGTTAATCTCTTTCCAATACCTTGTCTCAAGAGATATTCTCAGGAAGTTGGTCGGGTTGAGGATCACATTGAGTGTAGGGACAATACCAAAACTCCCGTTTTCGGCTTTGCCGACTCCTACTGAAGGGTTCAAAACAATACGATTCCTAGGATCGGTACTCATAAAAACAAAAAACCTCATTCTCGGGGAAATACCGATCATCCAGGCATTGGGATCCTTGAACAGATCACCGTCATCGGTGGTGCTAAATAGAAACATGCCTCCCATGCCAAACATCCAAAAACTCTTGAACATATTCATAAGATTCCACTCTACTCGGCGTGACAAAACAATGCCATCCGTTCTGGCATATTGAAAAAATCTCATTGAAAAATTGTTACTTCGGAAAGGTCCCCAGGGATCCTGTTTACGCACTCCACCACCTGCTCTTATTGCCCATACTCCGTTTCGCTCAAGAAAACCGAGGTCGTTGTTCATAAATGAATCACCGTAGTAGGTTGCAATGAGATCGGCACTCCACCACTTAAAGTTGTCATAAGCCAGGTAAAGACGGGAGGCAAAATCTTTTTTATCCTCCGATTGAGATACGGCAGCCTGACCGCTGAAATTGAACCGACTTTCGCCAAATTTCAGTCGCCAATCAACAGAAGCCACGGATGAGCCTGATGCTTTAGCTCGTCGAACATCCGTCACTGTTGCTCCGATTACAGACGTACTATTTATGACAGGTGCTTCAACACGACCGATGAAATAATTAGTCTTCGGTTCAATAAGAAAGTTTTCCCGTTTTACATTTTCTCCATCATTTATTTCTAAAGTGCCGTATTCCTCATTAGTCAAACTTTCAATAAAACCGTAAGATATACCTGAGGTTGTCTTCCCCAAAACTTTGGTCGCACCCAGAATTGTGGTTGCATCGGGGCTGCTCACAACTGTACCATCCGAAGGAGAAAAATAAGATGGAGCTCTTCCGATTCTCCGGGAATGAAAAAGTCTGATAGGTGCCAAAGTGAAACTACCCTCAAGCCAAGATTCAATCTCCTCTCCAAACTGCGGCGTGAAGAAAGAACCACCTTCCACAAAAAAAGGCCTCTTCTCGGGATAGAATGTCTCGAAAGCTGTAAGGTTTAAAATTGAAGGATCAGCCTCAACCTGCCCAAAATCAGGGTTTATGGCAATGGAGGCAGCACTATTTGTGGAGAGACCGTATTCCATATCTACACCCAGACTGCCTGTATTTTCGGTAACACTTCCCAACTGCTTACCACCCAAAATGTAGGGAAGAATTTCTAGCTGTCTTGGAGGCGGAATGTTTTCCAGGCCAGTGAGTATACCATACCGGGAAACAATTCCCTTCACCCCTCGAGGCTTACCGGGCCATTCATGCCTTTCCTGTTTTCGATAAATGGAACGATTCAACTCCAATCCCCATATCTGTTCACCCTGGGAGTTAAACTGGAAAACTGAAAAAGGAACCGCCATTTCAGCCGCCCAACCATTTTCATTACTGGAGACCTTGGCATCCCAAACCGCATTCCAGGAGGGGTCGTAGTTCTCATCATCTGGAATGAAAAGATCCATTTTCACCCCGGCAGCATTTACTATAAACACATAGCCTGTTATGTCATCGTTTTGCGGATCCACTCCTATCCCTATCCAATCTGAATTGTCATTCCCTGCTTCTAGCCATTCGTCACGGCGTGCCAGACGCCTCATGATTTTCTTCGGTTCTGAATCGTGACACCGAAAGGCAAAATAGAGTGCGTCGTCATCGTAAACGATGCGCACTTCCGTGAATTCTGTAGGCTTTGCCAGGTTGTCTGGCTCAGTCTGGATGAGGTCGGTCACGGGAATAGCTTTCTCCCATACAGAATCATCGAGCAAGCCATCAATTGTTGGAGGCGAGTCGACTCGAACAGCATGGGTAGTCTTAGACAATAAACTCTCGGGATCCACCTCTCCCTGAGCCCATACAATTGAAATAATAGCTGTACAAGCTGTTGTAAATATTGCTACTGGAATTCGACTAATCATCTTAATCCTACTTTCAAAAGGTTGCAAAGTTACCGATATACACTGGAGTGTAAAAACTGTGATGAACAACTATTCATATCATCGTGACAGCCCTGAAATTTTGTAAATTAGTGTAATCTTTTGTTACCAGCTTAAATCAAAAACTTATAAGTCATGAAAATCGCCGTACTCGTTAAACAAGTCCCCGGTGGCGATTCCCCCCTTAGAATCAGCGATGATCAGCTTTGGATAAAGGAAGAAAATGTCAATTTCATCACAAATG